>Ga0123354_10012351_pt1 | contig 13237 bp, 10 predicted proteins | sample TergutLab28metaG_2_FD_97872 | JGI IMG/M metagenome (GOLD analysis project Ga0123354, IMG submission 97872) | Labiotermes labralis P4 segment gut microbial communities from Petit-Saut dam, French Guiana - Lab288 P4 | ecosystem: Host-associated > Arthropoda: Insects > Digestive system > Gut ...
CAACGAATACCTTAAGGAAGAAACCAAAGCTACAAAATCAGTGACCATCGTACATTCAGCCTCATCGCACGTACAGCAAAGGTAGTAGCGAGTATATTTAGAAGAAGTATTTAAGGGAAAATCAGGATTTACTTGGAGAAGATCAGTTTGGATTTAGTAGAGGAAAAGTAACTAGGAATGCAAGTGTGATGCTGAGAGTATAATATCAGAATGAAATTTGTACATAGACGAAGAAAAGTGTGCATGTTTCTTAGACTGGCAGAAGGCATCTGACCATGTAAGCCGGACCATATTAATGAAGCTCGTAAAGGGAACTGTTATGGATTGGCATGAAGGAAGACTGATCATCAAATTTTAGATGGATCAGAGTGTTAAACAAAAACTGGACCAGAGGAGACAAGAAGAGTGTAGATTGGAAGAGGAGTAAGACAAGGATGCTGTTTGTCGCCAATTATATTCAACTTGTAGAGCGAATGCCTTAACAAGGAAGCTCTTGAAGGCTCTGAGACTTCAGAATAGGAGAACAAGTTATTCGCGCTGTCAAATATGTAGATGACCTTGTGCTGCTGGCTATGGAAGCAACAGTGATAAATGGCAGGATTGAAAAATTAACTGAAATTGGAAAATTGTATGGAATGTACATGAATGTGAAAAATACAAAGATTATGAGAATCTCAAGGCAACCGTCTCCAATACAGATACATTAAAAACAGCCGGAGAATGAGGAATATTTCAACTTTTTTGATAGCATGATAACATATGCAAGATATGCACGCGAAAGTAAATCCGGAATAGTCATGGCCAAAGCAGCATTCAACAGGAAGACTCTTTTCAGTAGCAAACTGAACTTAAATTTAAGGAAGAAACAAGTAAATTGCTAAATTTGGAGTATAGTTTTTGTGGTGCTGAAACTTGGACACTTCGGAAAGCATGTCAGAAATACCTGGAAAGTTCTGAAATGTGGTGCTGCAGGAGGATGGAGATTAGTTGGACCGATCACGCGAGAAGAGGAGAAGTGGTAAGAGTCAAGGAAGAGAGGGATATCCTAAAAAAATAAAAATCAGGAAGGCTAACTTGGTTGATTACATCTCGTGTAGGAACTGTCTTCTGAAACACGTATTGTAGGAACGATGAAAGGATAGAAAACACAGAAGACGAGAAAGAAGGCGTAAGCAGCTACTGGATGACCTCAGGGAAAATAGTGGCTACTGTAAATTGAAAAAGGAAGCACTAGATCGCACTCTGTGGAGAACTCGCTTTGGAAGAGTCTATGGAACTAACGTAAGAACTGCAGCAGAATGAACATGTCAGTATGTTAACATTTATATTTGACAACTATTATAGCACTCTGTACATGTCTTCAACACTTGTAGCTCCCTGAATATGGCTGCCCTTTACAGCCGGAACATGTAGGAGCGTTAAAAACCAGTGCCTTTATTGGGGAAGAAACTCGTTTGCGTCAGGCAATTCCACGGAAATTCACATTATTAGAAGTTATCGAACTTAGTCCCCTGCTTGTTGAACGATATGGGGCTTAATTTATTGCAGCAGGTTTTGTGCTGCCTTACCAAACCGTGACGTCCGATGACACAAACTGACACAACATTTTCATTATTTTGTATAACCACGATTTTTAGTCTAAATCATTTCTGAAGAATGTAGTACTTAGCAGGCTGCTGTTGAGATAGGACTTTTGTTAGATGCAGACACTCCATGAAGAACCGTAAGGATTTTGTTGTTGTGATATTTGTGTAAAATACATAATACTGAGCAGGAAATATTGTTTAGTTCAGTCTGAAGTGCGCCCTGTTATCCACACCTTGTCCAAAGCCTTCGAACTAATCACACGCTGAACGATATCTGCTTTACACGTATTATTGCGGCAACAAGGGCAGTAGTCCTGTGATTCACACAATTGCTTGTGCTCTTACGGCGACACTGTGACTCTGACTAGCTTGTGATTATTTCAAATTAAAATGCAGTTATATGAGTAATATTGCTTCCAACAGTTTGGTTAGAGAATTTAATAAACTAATATGCCTCTACTTAAATGGGAAGAAACAACCCTACTCAGATTATAGTGAAACAATAATTATGTTGAATTTCTCCTGAGACCAGAATTAGTAATTGATTAGGAATACTATAAATTTAAGGGCCATTCAAAAGGGTAATTTCAGACAATACTTTGTGTTTGACAGGGTCCAGATGCTTTGTGAAATGCGAGGTGTGTGGTCAGCCATCCTATCCCTGTTTGATAGTGATTTATTAAACTTTCCAACAGCGTGAAGCATGTGACCTCAGCCGCTTTAGACAAATAGATTGTTATACACTTCTTTGTCAACATTTTGTGTGAGGTATCTACACATGAACTGTCCTTACTTAGTGACAACAGATATCATTTTTCTTCCAAGGAGGCACATGTAGAACATTGTTTGTTAATAATGTTTTGATCCTGCAGGTGTCCTGCAGGTTGCTTTGGAATAGGTCTTGAAGCATGTGATGCCAGTTGCTGTAAAATTGATCTTTATCATCTGATCAATTTGTAAATTTAGTGAAGTCGTACGGTATGGCATGCCAGTATTGTGTGTGCGTTGTAACAGGACCGTACTGCACCCCTTGCGCCACCGCCGCTTTTTCCAGTGGCTTTACAGTCCGTCACTCGCCAAATGCCCCTCCTTTTGATGTCTGTTGTCGCGGTTACCGACAGCGCCATAAAACAACAATAAGTAAAGCTACTCAGAGCCTCTGGGCCACGCAGAACTTTCTGTCTGGCCCATTCGACAGGCCTTGGCCTATTTTTCTTTCAGGCTGAGCACGTGGACTGGTCTTGTCGCCGAAACGTAGGGTTTTAGTAACTACAGTAACTCCATGGGGCGTAAGTAGTCCTTCTTGAGAAACTAATAGATCCTAGGATAGTCAAGAAATTCCACGTATTTTGTGAACCCGAAGTTTAATTACCGCCGTCCCTAACCTGAACCAGGCATCATCTCACTACTTGAAGTCCAATTTTAATGTTATCTTCCCATATACACCTAGGTCTTCCAAGTAGTCTCTTGCTCTCAGGTTTCCCTACCAAAATCCTGCATGCTCCTTTCCTGTGCCCCATACGTGCTACATAGCCCTCCCATTTCAGTTTTCTTGATTTATTCACCCGAATTTGATTTGGTGAATTGTTCAGATCATGAAGCTCCTTACGCGGTTTTCTCCACTCGCCTGTTACCTCGTTATAGATGTAGTGAATTTTATTAATATTTTAACGCCAGAAGATGCTCCCAGTCATTGCATTAAATGATTCCAAACATGACACGCGATCGTCACAGTCTGACAGACAGCCTAGTGTTGAACTAATCTGGTGGGACACAGCATTAGAGCAGCAAAATGCAGGGCTCTGGCACCTACGGGGTTGCTGACAGAAGAATTTAAGATTTCCAAGGCAGTGCCCAATCGCTCTTCTGGCAAAGATTATTTGCAGACGGCAAGGTGCTGAAAGTAAAAGAGATTATGGAAGGTGGACTGAGCTGCAGAGGACATAAGATGAACAGGTTTTCATTCACGCTACATTTTCCTATTTACGTTTGAAGAGATGCATTATAACAGAACTGCGCAAATTTTTAATGTTCCCACTTCACAGAAAACATTGCGTAAATCCACTAGGACAACAGCTGGCTAATGTTGTTTAGTGAACAATCATTCTTCATTCTGAGAATAATACGAACCACAGAAATACATTTTTAGGGCAAAACGCAGAGTTTTTCGAATAAAACAGGTAGTACATGAAGTCACCACCGAGTTACGAACATTTTTTAATAACGAAAATATTCGTTGCCGCGCAATGCGTTAGAACAGCTGGCTGACCTTGATTGTACGGAGCGATTACTGCGCAAAAAAATGCAACACCGTTTGCTGCTGCTGCCCGGTGGACAAGCTGCACACTACGTGGTGTGGCGTCAGAAATTGTGTGACTTCACATTCATCGCGACATCTACAGCATTGTTACGGAAACAGCATTGTGCGTATTACGATTTCAAACATGCAGCAGGCACGTGTCTTTGTATGACAAAGGTAAAAGTAACTTATTGCGTTGGTATATAAATATTCTTCAAAAAGTCTTGGAAGTGACTTCTGTTGGGTGCATAGCATTCTCAATTGCTGTTTGGGTGCGTCAGTTGTTTGATCTCGTTCCAATTATCTGATATTCAGACCATCTTACATGCCTTCTCAAAATTGTGAAAAGCTACTATTAGCGTCGTCATGTCTGTCTGTTTGTCCGTCTATTTGTCCACCCGTTCACCCGTATGGAACAACTCGGCTCGTACTGGACGGATTTTCAAGAAATTTAGTATGTCAGTATTTTTCGAAAACGTGTAGAGAAAATTCAAGTCTCATTAACATCTGACAAGAATAACGGGTACTTTGCATGAAGAGCTATGTACAATTATGATATCTCACGCAGTTATTCTTAGAATGAGAAGTGTTTCGGAAAACCCTCGGAGAGAATTCAAAATACACAGTTTATGTTCAATAACCCGTTTCCGAAAATCGCGCCGTTTGTGAGATAATGCAGAACAATACGGTAGCGCCAGAAAGGCCACAGAATACATTATAGTACCCTGCGTGCTCTTTGCATGCTGGATAACAAAGGCTACAGGATCGCACTCAGAATGTGTAATACTTATTGCTTTTCCACTACAACAATGGTTACGCGAACGCACTTTAATTTTACGTTATACGTACATTGCCTGTCTTGTGATTGCTTATTTTCTTCTGGCAAATTCCACAATAATGTCCCAAATACGTCATACCGCTTCCTTTAATATTCCTTCCAATTGATTTAATAATTGCCGTAGCTTTGTACCCTGAACTGCCTAGGCAGCCAAAACAGTTCTCGTTATACGAACAACGATCAGTTAAAACGATGAGAAAGGTAGCACTTTAGAAACCGACAAACATTTTGAAGGCTTTGTTACTCTCTCTAGATCGACTGGTAAATAATTACGAACATTTCGAAGGATGGTAGTGTCTTCATCTTCAGTGTCAAGCAGTCTAGCTTCGGATTTCTTCACTCTAAACGTGGAGGCACAACGCTCCTCCGAAACTTCGGTAACAAATTACCAGTCGGCACGACGTAATATTTCGAAAGACTCGAATCTTAATCACAGATACATACTCACTGGCTACAGTATTTGTATTTATCTCATTTTGTTTCCATTATATTAATATTAACTTCATTTCGTAATTTTAAATAAAGCACAGTATTCTCTTCTTTGAGTTTTAAGAAGCTGTAGTGGTTCGACATTTGGCTAGGATCAATGAAGCAGGAAAACCCTAAAGAATTTTATTGCGACAATATCTTGGGGAAATGTTCTTTTTGGTTACCAAGACGGAGTTGGCAGGATAAGGGATTCAGGTTGCGAGCCTGGAATTTGGATAAAACCAGCTCATGATCGTGTTATAGACGGATATCAATAAAGTCGACATTTAATTACGTGTTCCTTTTACCACAATGTTAGTTATGTTTCTCTTTCTCATTCTTTCAGTTATTTATTTCTGGCGCGACAGCCCCCAGTTGGCCAGGGTCTCCTCATTCACGAGGTTTCTAGATCACACACAAGGACGCACTGCAGTCGGCAGGACTCCTCTGGACGAGTGATCAGCCCGGCGCAGATACCTCTACCTGACAACACACACAACACTCATAACAGACAAACGTCCATGCCCCCGGTAGGATTCGAACCCACAATCTCAGCAGGCGAGCGGCCGCAGACCTACACCTTAGACCGCGCGGCCACTGGAATAGGCATTCTTTCAGTTTGACATTCTGTAGAAACGTCGTCACTTGCATTATTTGGAATTACTATTGCCCCATTGATCATTATCATTACCAGTCCTACTTCCAACCGTAACAAAGGTAGTGTCATCAGGCGCGATGACAAAGTTGCTCGAAAAGACTATTAGCTTCGTCATGTCTGTCCATCTGTCCGCATGTAATGACTCAGAACATACTCTACAGATTTTCATGAAGCTTTTTATTGGGGACTTTTTTTTGAGGTCTGATGACAAACATCGTGACGGTTTCTGTGCTCACCGACACGTTGAATGAAATATCCTTGACCACACATTTGCCCGAAGAGCACATCCCAGACGATTCCTGGTCAAGACTACCTCAGCAGCTTAAAGTTTGCTTAAATATTTTATTTTTTCTACGCGTAAATTATTCGCAAGCAATAGCAGTTATACTTATGGCATATCAGCTGGAAAATCTGCCCGTGCGAGTGCATTAGGCCAGGATCTGAGGAGTGTAACCGCGAAGATGTGTTTTCACTTGGCGGAATACTTGGAATTCACCATCCAACAAAAAGCCAGCCTGATTTGGTTGGGGGTGCATGGCCGGTGGGCTGCGTGACTGAATGTCCGTCACTCGTCGTGCAACTTTGACTTTCACAGAAGCTTAACTTATTCACTTCAGGCAAAACGGCATTCCTCAGGGCAATGTACATGAAATGGTTACATTGTCACGGTCATTGGAGGCGAAAACTTCTCCTGTATCTACGAACTTGCTTACGCTAATACAGTCCCTTTCCTAGCTGAAGGTCGTGACGTCGCACAAAATGACGTGTGCTGCAAGGGAAAACACTTCCCTCTTGGAGGGAAGGAGGGGAGGCGAAGAAGACATTTCGTTTAACACCATGCTGACGCCTGAGCCCAGTGTGGCTCGGTCGCCTCCGAGAAGTTACTTGCGGCCCGGGGGTGGAGTCATTTCTATGAGACTTCCGTGAAAGGGATGTGCGTGCCGTGGGTCGTATTTTCATCGAAACCTGACATTTTCTGTACACAAAGTTGTCCCTGTCCACGCCACGAAGGCATACAGGAGGAGTAGAGGTACATCTCCACCCATTCTTAACTTAGGCATAGATGGAGGTGAATGGTCACCGGCCGCTTAACCCGTGGGAAAGAACCACAGTAGCTATTGAATAGAAGGTTGGGCGGCTCCACAGCAGGTCTGGGCATTTTGGAAAAGAGAAGGATCTCATGGCTCTTCTGAAATACGTGTACATACACAGGATCACCTAGTTCCTAACCTATACACTATAATGTCTACGCTGTCCTGTCCTATGCATTTGCATTAAAACTAAGTTAACCACGGAACACCTCAGTCAGGGTAGCCGGAAAGTGCTAGGCACGACAAGTTGGTTTGACTTGCCCGTCTTTTACGGGTAACCTCGGCTGGCAATGCTCTCGGTAAATTAACAAATATTAATCAACTGTAATCGTCCTGTAGGTATTAAATTCTTGGCTGCGGGCACTAAAATGGCACCTAACGGTCCGCATGTTATTTTTCAGAGATGATACAGGGAACTGTTAATAAATCTTGTGTGATATTCAGCCTTTCTCGAATCAAGGACACGCACTTCCAGTCTGAACAATTGTACCAGAATTTATTGCAGATTTGCTCTAGTTTCTTTTTTGACCATAAGTTGATGTAATTCACAAACTCAAATTTACTACAAAAGCTGGTCATGAAGCGCTGATATGCAGAAGAGACTGGGTAATGCAAGAACGAGTATGGTAATGAGGCTGGGAATTTTTACATTAGCTGTCTTTCGCTGCTGACTTGTTTTGAATCATCTCCACTCCTCTTTCCACGTACAGCACTCATTCCTTGAGTGCACGACACTGATGACCACATTCCAAAGAACAAGCCTGCCCAAGCCGCTATTCCCATAGCAATATTAGCACTAAAGGCTGATTAACACCCGCCATACCATGCCCGTGACGTGCCCCTGCGTATGTTTAGAGCTAATTTATTTACGCCGTGCCGTGCCGTGCCGTGCCGTGCCGTGCCGCGCCCCGAAAACGTCTTATCTTTCATGAAAGTCCGCTTGGTAGCTGGAAAAATCAGAACTGCTAATCCAACTATCTTAGGATCCTCTTTTGAAGTCTGCTGCTACTTCTCGTGGCAATCGTCGCCCTAGATAGTTCTGAGGAGGATGTGATAATTGTACGCGGGCTTTATCTTCTTTCAGAAGAAGAAAAAGTGAGAATAACGAGGAGACTGAATTAATAACGTGTTTCGAGCAAAAAAACAAAAATCAGAAATTGACACTCTTTTTGTACATCTGAAAGATGGCCGGCAAAAATTTCTCAAGTATTTGGAATGAATATTTCGAAACTTTAAATCTTGATACAATTGTTGCAAAGAAATATAAAAGACGGAGACGCAGAACAAAAAAAAATAAATAACAAAAAAAAACTGGCTTTAACTTAACGGTTAGTTCATAAAAATGTATAATTCTGTATAATTTGATGCCTTCATCATCATCATCATCAGAACAAATAAAACACACCCCCCCAAAAGAAGTAACATTCTGGCTAACCATTTTCGTCCTCGTGGTAGCCGGAAGAATCTGAGCCTGGGAAGGTCACCCACAGGCCGTCGGGAGATCGCGGATGCTAAAGACTAATTCACACATCCTACGCCGTGCCACTTCTATGGCGCAGTACCGTGAACATCTGCAACATATCAAGAAGCTGCTCCAACTTAGTGTGTACAATTCTGTCCGCTATACTTATTCTACGCTAAAAAATTCCCAGCATGCAAGAGACCAGTATATTAAGCAATCATTTTATGAAATTTTTGTACTCCCTGGTAATGGACAAATAAGACCCGAAACATGTATGAGTTAGTGATTTTATTAATACTTTTTAAAATCTAGTACAATTGTGACCATTTGTTGGTTTAAATTATAGCAAATACTAAAGTTTTGGTGTCTCATTGCACGTTACATATCCACAAATATGAAAGTTTTGATAAATAAGGGATTCGCGAGCTACATAGAAAAGTAATTTCCGAGAATCGAAGTATGTCCCACGTTGTTATTTACAAAAACAAAAATAATGTAATTGTTAGCGCCTGTACCCCTCCAGAGTCATTTGCCGACAGTACAGAGACCTTCCACACAAGTAAGATTTTCAGTTGATAATTGTTATGATCCAGCGCCCTCCTCAGACTCTTTTATGGATTGATAGCCCTAGTGGGTCTTGACCTCCTCTGTAAGTTTCCTCGATCACACTGAAACATAATACACTCGGTGGGACACGTCTGGACGAGTGATCGGCCCGTCGCAGAGAACTGTACCTGAAAACAGACAGCAGACTTACTCGCAAGAGACAGAAATCCATGCTTCCGGCAGGATTCGAACCAGCAATTCCAGCAAGGGAGCGGTCGTGGATACACGCGATCAGTGGGATCAGCCTTCACCATAATTGCTTCAATAAAAATAATCTACCCATAAAATCCTGATATAAAGTAAAAGTAAAGTGATTATGGCACGTATATTTTTACAGATCAGTCATACACAACTAAAAAGATAATATATATTGCAAGAGGCGTGAGGCCTTCAGTTTTACAATATAATAATACATTTTAAATGTAACCATTTTTTTTTATTTTTTACACAAGAAGACTAGGTAATAAGATGTGTAGGTATATAAATTAAAGGTAAAAAGATTTATGGTTTTGTACTTGTAGGCAGAAACAGTTATAGTGTGACGAGTACATTAGCGGACCGTGATAGAGTAGTTGGAAAAACGTATATGAACAATGGGGTAATGCTTCATGTGGGTGTTGGAAAAGGTGATATTTTCCACTCCAGTGACTCTAATGGATGTTACAGATTTATAAAGGTTTTTATGTGTCTTCTTCTAGGTTTCTTTTTGATTTTGTGTATATGCTGGAATATTTTGAAATAATTACATATTATGTAGTGAGTTTATGTAATTAGGTTGGATTTTATTGTATCATTACATACATTACGGTATGTATCTTACCATGTATCGCTTCCTGCTGAAGGGAATTGTCTTTTGGATATTCTCGATAACCTGATGATGGTTAATCACCTGAAACGTGTCATATATGTTATGTGTGACTGATGTGAGAAAGCATATCTGCAACTGAGACACTTGTAGTGTCATCTCAAAAAACGAGTTTAACGTGATCATGGTCCGTGCAGTTTTTACAAAGACGATTTGCAATATACGTTCCCGGCAGATCACAGGAGTTAAGCTACTTGGGCGGTTTTGTTACTTTGATAGGTGACAGCTCGGGAACACGGTGTGCTGTTGCCATATAGCTGGGTTTGCACCAGGGATCGGGTAAGTTTGAGGATGCAAGATTTGCTAAGGTGCCCACCCTAATGAACGTCATTATTATTATTATTATTATTAGTAGTAGTAGTAGTAGTAGTAGTAGTATATTTATTTATAAAATATTACAAGTTATTTGTTCTCCGTGTCACCTTTCATAATAATAATAATGGTGTCCAGTGATCATCTTGTATCTTAATGTCGTAAATAATTCAATATTTCATTCACCTTTGCTTTTCATTTAATACAGCACTATACTTATTTTGCAGCGTCTGCCGAAAGTCTTCACGCAGTGGCAAGCTGCATCATAGCTGAAGATTTCACATAACACCAAATCACGAACTGCTATACCTGTGAGTTACGTGTGTATGTATATCCTCTATGGATGTATGTATATAATTAGGTAAGTGTGAATGTATGTATTTATGTATGTAATATGTGCACAGATCACTTGCATTTAACTTAATTTTCTTGTAGCATTATGCACGTGTTACACACACACACACACACGCATATTCCATCTTATGGCATGCAGTATAGGTAAATGTAGCAAGTTCTTTCCTTTCGAGGAAATAAGCATACCTATAATGCTCCCGTCAAACCGATCCGATTCACAACACGTTAAATTCCCTTCAGGTTTGCTCTGTCCACAATACATATTGTATTTACTACATACAAATCATACGTTACACAAGATGAATAAATTAATAAACTGGTGGAGGAGTGCAATATTTAGTTGTCAAACAGTAGTCCTTTGCAGGCGTAGAGTGTTAACAGATTACCACGTCTGTGCAGTGAAACATTTGTCTGATGATGAAAAGTATGGGATTTGGATTTTCTGGTGTCATGACTACAGCAGACGGTATTTCTACATTTTTTCGTATTTTGTAATAATGAAAAGTATTAGTCGTACAGGTGTCTGCAAGAATACTTCTCTTCAAGGTAACTCGTAGGCGGAATTCTTGAATGATTTCTTGTTTTACTTTTCTTCTTCAGTCGTTTATAACCTGGAGCATAAAGAGATCACGTGAGAAATATTCCATGGTGGTACCTGTTGTGAGTGTCTCTGATTTCCGGGATCTTCAACATTCGTGACCCTAGCAGTAACAGCACTCTTTCTTTGGCCTCACAGTGAACATCACTTGTTTTATCTAGTCAATTAGCATCTTCCGACTTATAATTTCACTTTCCATACGGATTTGAATAGAAACCATTCGGATACTGATAACCAGTTCCGTATGGATAGCCACTTGGAATTTGATATCCGTACTGTGGATAACCGTTTACAGCAGTCTGGGGAAACCCACTCAATCCGTTCTGATAAACATTTAGAGGATAATAGGGGCTACTTATAGGATAATCGTAATATGGCATCTGAGGATACGGATTCACGTATGATGGTTTAACATCAACATCCTGAATTTCAGCATATGGAAGTCCTGGATATACTGGAAAACGCCCATGGCCAGTTTCACGAAAAGGACCTTTGGTTGGGGCCACTGCATCAACTGCGGTTTCCGTTGCGGGCGCCGACGTCACTGTAGCAGACGTCGAAAGATATACAATGAGCATGAGAGCAGCTGCTACCTGCAAAAATATAGACAAAGAAGAGCTTTTGCATATCTATATTTTTTGCTCTGGCGATCGTGACTATGCAGACTTGTGTTATGGGATAGGTATTACGCCATGTAATGCGGTAGATAGGTAGCACGGTTTGGCAAGATCTGTTACAATCTACGTATATATCCCATTATCTCAGAAGAAGGAAGACATGCAGTAATTTTATGATTTCCTTAAAACTTTAGCGGACAGTTGCAAATTGCGTGCCAATTGTACAAGTTTAAATAACTCCAAATTTCACCCATGTAATTGCAACAGAATATCAGTACAAACAACGACATTCTCTAAACGCAATTAGCAGACCTGGCTTCATAATTTACATGCGATGTGTTTTCTGCGAACTAGGGGCTAAAGAGTGATTTCAGGCTACCTCAGCCGTGTAAATGAGGTCTTCGCTCTTACGGGACGTTACGCAGGTTTTAGTGGTAGTTAGTTACCGATGTTTCGGGACAGCTTAATCCTTGACGCTGGGACGGATAGGCTAACCCGAAACCTCGGCAACTACCAATCAACGTTGCTGAATGTTTATAATTTATTCTGATCAGCTCCGCATACTGCATTTTAACAAAAGGTGAAATTTCAGTGCGATTTCAGCGGTACTCCGTTATGTAAAGGAGTAGACTGTAGACTGTAGACTGTAGTTGCATTTTTGTTGTTGTTACTTTTGTCCTTGGCTGTGCTTTATTTTGAGGTGTTTTTTCACGCTGTCACCAGCATGCAGCGTCAAGTTGCAGGATGGCAGTAAAGATGAAGAAGACTGTGGTGGCCTCATTTGAGACGCTACTCCAGAATTTGCCTGTAGAGACTGAGGAAGGTCACGGAAAACTTAATTGTCTAAGTCCATATTCGAACCAGAGACCTCACAGATATAAGGTAAATGTCAGAGTCTTCAGAACTCAAGCTGAAATGTCGGTTGTGGTCGTGGTGTAAATACATACGTTTAAAAAAAATAAGTATATTGGTAAATGCGTGTACTGAAGAATATAAATTGATCATGAAGTGATTTAAACCCTTTAAGTACGAAAAGCAATCCTTTTTGTTTTAAGACCCGGTTCGTACCGCGCAGGAAACATATTCCGTCTCGGTTATAAAAACCAGTCATTTATAGCTGTATAGGAAAAAAAACGGCTGTTTGTCCTGAAATCCATACAAAACAAGCACAATCTAAGGGCAGAACAATAAATATCTGAATGATAAACTTAGTTGTACATGCATTAATTGCTAGGCTTCAAAATGTTAAATTACCAGACTTCTTAGTTATCCATACAGTAAAGGTCTTTGTAAGAGATATAACTGTGTAATAATCGATTCCCACAGGCATCGATGATCAATTTAGGATTATTAGTGTTCTGTAGAGACCGCCTCTGTGGTCTAGTGGTCAGAGTTTCTGGCTACAGATACAGAGGTCCCGGGTTCGATCCCCGGCGCTACCAGATTTTCTGAGTAGTAGTGGGTCTGGAACGGGGTCCACTCA
>Ga0123354_10012352_pt1 | contig 13237 bp, 10 predicted proteins | sample TergutLab28metaG_2_FD_97872 | JGI IMG/M metagenome (GOLD analysis project Ga0123354, IMG submission 97872) | Labiotermes labralis P4 segment gut microbial communities from Petit-Saut dam, French Guiana - Lab288 P4 | ecosystem: Host-associated > Arthropoda: Insects > Digestive system > Gut ...
AGCCACACCACCACCGTATTAACCACACACCGATGTATTTTAATGGACTATTTTAACAGCTGTAACTTTAGTAAGCACAAATTAATGCGCTCCCTGATGACGGTGTAACTGTAACACCGAAACGTGTCGGAGCCGTTTTAATGTAAATCTTAATGTCGCTTTTTAAGACAACTCACTGGTGCATCAGTTGGTGAATAGATGAAACTTTGATAAAAAATGTTAACATTCAAACTTGTGCATCTAGATGTGCGCTTTTGTGGAATGAACTGTTACGTCTAAAGCAGGGACACAAAATTGCTCTTTCATCCAGACACAGGCTTCTCATCATTTCCCATGGTAGTGTTATACGGTTTTAAATCTTCACACGATATTCTTCTGCAGTTTTACTGTGTGTAGCATAATAAGTCTCTCCTGACCATCTTGGAGAGACTTGCTTTTCCTTCTGCAGGGTACCTGAAGTTCAGTGTGATGGATGCTTCAGTACACTGAAGACGGAGGCAGCAAGTTCCTCACAAACATCCGAAGAGACCCATTATACCATGTGGTGTAAAAACCTAGATGTTCCATGCAAGTGTTAATATATTCTTGAACCACCACGTGGTTTATCTAGGTGCCAGTGAGAGCAAAAGGGTGTACCATATAGCTACTGTGATGCAGGGGGTAACAAACCACAATCTATCCTTACTGTTGCACTGTGTACATCACTGAATTATTTAATGAGTATACAAACTAATGCAAATACATAAAAATTCCACATTAAAACACTAAAATTGCTCTGACATGTTTCGATCCAAGGATCATCACCAGAGAGCTACACTTTCCTTGCTAAAGTCACTATTAAAATTAGTCACTGATTAATTTCGTTATATAAACAGGGTGTTGTGGCAGCATGTCTTATTGTGTAAGGTTATGTTGTTGAGAGTGCCAGACTGCGGGTGTGCGTCCTGTGCTTTGCTGCGTGATACTGGCCAGTATCATGTAGTTGCCACAACACACTGTTCATACAATGAAATTAATAAGTGACTAATTTTAATAGTGACTTTAGCGAGGAAAGTGTATCTCCCTGATGATGATCTTAATATCGAAACATGTTGGAGCAATTTTAGTGTTCTAATGTGGAATTTTTATGTATGTGCATCAGTTGGTATACTAATTAAGTACCCACAATCTGTCTTCAAAATTCAGTAAAAATGAGAGGATGATAAGAGAACGGTCTAACACAATTAGTTGGGGGTCACAAAAAAATGTCACATTACAATTTATACTCCATGTATTCTGTGTAAACCACAGTTAAAGTAGGACCCAAATAATGGGTCATTTATATGCCGTCATCTACTGTGACTTCTGTTGTCATTTCAAGGTCATGATTTAGATGTAGGAGAGTGTGTACGTGATCCTTAGATAAACACACTCTCAATAGCTTCTGTCTCTGTAACCAAGAAAATGCTTAATGGGCCAGTTCATGTATCCAGTTTGTCAGTATTCTCTTTCTGTAATTTTAGCCAGTAGTTATCATGCATTTAGCCTCCCATAAGTCCAACCCCTTGTCTGTACCTCGGGGTATTGAAGATTCATACTCTGCTCTACCCTGGGTCACGTGGGAGGTGGTAACAGTTATGGAGGGTATACCCTGATGGGGGTTGCTATGACACATGCTAGCTAACGGGGTTCTGGTCTACCCAAGCCAAGGTGGAAGGTATCGTGCCAAAGGCTGCATGGCACTGGAATAGAGACAGCATTGTCGATAACGATCCCCTTGGGGAACCAGGCCGCACCCCATTGTATGTAGGCCCTCCTTCTGCATGGGGCTCCGTGGATGGTGACTTTATGTTTCTCCCCATATGTATGTAGGAGGGCTCCTTTTTTGGGGACTCCAGCAGACATAAATGAATGAATGAATGAAAAGTAGACCAGTGGCACTGGTGATGGAGTATCCTTGCCTATGGGGACCCTGTTAGGGAAAATGGAGCGGCTCCCTTACTGGGGACTCTGAGGGAAAGACAAAAGCGCCAAATTAAGTGAGAGGTAAAAATGCCCTGTGAGCAGGTATTTCTCTCCACAGGGGCCCTGTTGGGGAACCTGGAGGGGATTCGCTTGCTGGGACTCTTTTAAGGGAAAAGGGTAGCATATCTGGGTTCCTTTTTGGACCCAGAGGACATTAAGATTTTAGGAAGCGTGGTACTGAGGAGGAAACCTCAGTCTACATGTTGTGTGAGTGTGAGGTCTTGGCTTCACTCAGACATGTATATCTGGATTCTTTCTTTCTGGACTCTGAGGATATCAGAAAACTAAATAAAGGGGCCACCTGGAATTTTGCTAAAGGAACAGGACTCCTTTAACTTAGTACAGAACATGGGGCACAAAGGGCCTGTCCTAAGACCTTGGTGCACTGGGCCCGGAAGGGCTCGAACCCAAATACAATTCTATTCTAATCATGCAATGAAGTAGGGAAGGTTTGACGAAGGAGAAAACCATAGCAGAACTTCATTCATATACATTGCCAAGACAAGTCTGATCTTGAGTCCAGTTACACTCTAGCAGTTGATAGCAATTAACCAACCACTACTTGTGTAAAACTGTGCATTACCGTCCTCTGGTGAAGTTAGTGACAGGAAAATTGTAAGTACAGACACAAATACAAAGATCAGTGAACAATCTGAAACTGAAATAGTTGATGGAGCATGTTGATAAAACCACAAACACAGAGAGAACTACTCAATTACTATACCAACTACTGCACATATATAAAATTTATAAAATTTACACATTAAAACATTAAAAACGCTCCGACATGTTTCGGTCCTAGAACCATCATCAAGAAGCCGTATCGTCCTTGTTAAAGTTACGCAGCTAAGCGCAGAATGCACATCCATAGCACGGCACTCTTCGCAACATAACATTACACAACACGGCATGTTGCCACAATACCCAACTGGTACAGCGAAACTAATGTGACTTTTTATAGTGTAACTTTAGCAAGGACGATATGGCTCCCTGGTGATGGTCCTAGGACCGAAACATGTCGGAGCGTTTTAATGTCTTAATGTTTTAATGTGTAAATTTTATATATGTGCAGTAGTTGGTATAATAATTGAGTAACTCAACAACATGCACGGTGCAACAACAAAAATAAAAAAATCGAGAGAATCTTTGAGAATGCAGTAATGAAGGTGATTGTTAGTGCAGTGACTGGAGATGACCTCTTACTGAGGGGACAAATTTGTATCGCAGGCAGCACGTGGACAAATTTTACTTTTTTGCTCTCCTCCAAAATGTACTGGCAATGACCAAGCACATCATATGCTGGTCTCTGAATGTTTACTCAAGAGTTATTTAATTGTCCAAGCTAAGTTATAAAAAGTCAGGCTGTCAGGAGATACAATTGGCATTGTTGTGCAGTTGACATACATTAATTTTTTTGTTGTGGTTTTCTTTTTAGCATTCTTACATGTACTGTATGTTAGTCATAAGCTAAATTTACTGGTGCTTAGTTCGTGCCTCTCTTAAGACCAGGCATGGAAGAAATATAATTTCCTTCCATTTCTTCTGTTTATAACTGGACTCGGTAAGTGTATCGCGCGAGCAGTGTGTGTGTGGAGCAACACATGTAACAATAGTTGCTTTGTTCTGCGGCAACAGTCTGCTGCGTAGCTCGAACTGTGTCTGAGCAGCAGAGTACGAAGTTGGACAGTCAGTGAGTGCGAACGGTAATGAAGAGTCCACTGGCGAGAATTGTGTCTCATACATTTTAGTTGTAAATGCTATTACTCCATACTCTTGCACAATAAAACTCCAATATATTTTACTTGGGGATTATTGACAGTGTGTGCTGCCTGCCCGACTCCACGTCTTAACCAGAGTTACGAGCTCCGTCCTCCCTGGCAACAACATCTAAGATACGTTCCTCATCGGGTCCACAACGGATACAATAGCATTTCAATCCATCACCTAAGTTTAAAATTTCTCCCAATCCCCAGAAATGGATTGATATTACTAAATTAGCAATGACAAAAAAATACTCTTATGGTTGATATTTCTGATGGGTCAAATCAGAAAATATGACAATGAAAGTCTACTGGTTGATATAGCCAACAAAATCTACAGTATTTTGACAATGAGTGTGAACCATTTCTGTGCAATATGGCAAGATTGGCATTTAACCCTTATCCTGGTAATGTGGAGAATATGGTGAGCTCCTATTAATGCCAGCTGATGGCAGGTGGGATTTAACTCGGCGTTTAAAGGGTTAAGTGATAAGAGGCAAATAAAAGTGACTCATCTTAATTATTCAAAACACAACCAGTCGCCAAACATGTAGGTCAGAAGTTAGGACAGGTGCAGTTCAGTACGACAGTTCCTGAAGGATGAAGGAGAAATTCCACGAAAGGAACATCTGAGATTTTGAACCCACAACCCTGAAAGCGTTGCAAAATATGAAATATTTGTGAGAATCCTCAGTGAAGGGAAAATAATTTAGGTGTTCATTGACATATATACCATAAAAACGTTTATAACAGTCTGAAGCTGCTGAGATACCTCAGCCAGTATAGTGACTTGTTACAGGCTGGATGGTCTGGGGATCGAGTCCCGGTGGGGGCGAGATTTTCTGCGCCTGTGCAGACCGGCCCTGGGGTCCACCCAGCACCCTATATGATGGGTACTGGGTCTTTCCCGGGGGTAAAGCGGTTGGGGCATTGCGCTGACCACCTGCCCCCCCATTTTAGGGCTGAGGTTAAAGAAAGAATAGAGCTATATTTCTACTCCCCCTGTGGGCCTTTGTGGCCTGTTCTAGGGTGAACTTTCACTTTACAGTCTGAAGCTGGGGTAAAATCTATTGCATCACAAAACAAAATGATACGGTACAATAAGATCTATTCGAGGTATTCTAAAAGATCAGTCACCTTTTAGGTGAAATAAAGGTACAATGATCCCAATATGGTAGGACAAGAGATTAGTGCAAGTGGTAAGTACCACACACACACACACACACACACACACACACCACACACACACACACACACACACAAAACTAGACACAGGAATAGAAAAACCAATTAAGATATAAATAAACAAAACCATGTAGTAGAGTGTAACCAGTATTTGAAAGGTGTTGACAGTGTGCATCAGTACCTCACTTATTACACAACAACTAGGAAACCAGTAAAGTGGTCCCAGACAGCACTGTTGTTTCTCATAAATTATGCTTTGTTCATGGGCATAAATAAAATTGTGACAATTTTTTACATTATTCTTTCCACTCAGATAAAAGTCCTTAAAGATGATTGACAGGTAATGCTGCTGAGCAACTGTAAGTTTCACAAAGTTCAGCAAAATGCAAGACATACTTTATTTAAGGGAGTAAATGAACCTCAACCCCATACTTCCCAGAGTGACGTTTAATATAACAAATAGCCAAACCATTTAACTGGATAGATGGACAGATGGATGGATGGATGGACGGATGGATGAATGGACAGATGGATGGGATGGACGGATGGATGGATGGATTGATGGATGGATGGATGGATGGATGGATGGATGGACGGATAGATGGATGGACAGATTGATGGATGGACAGATGGAAGGATGGATGGATGGATGGATAGATTGCACTTGGGTTCAGGACCTCGCAATCCCCATGCAACTAGGCAATAATTAACAGACCCTTTGTGCCCCATGTCAAATAATGGGAGCCCCGTTAATTTAATGAAATTCCAGATGCCCCCCAAGCTCATGCTCTTAATATCCTCCGGCTCCAGGAAAAAGGAGTCTAGATACACGTGTCTGAGTGAGGCCAAAGCCTCGCATTCACAAAGAATGTGGGCCGAGTTTACGTCTCTCTCTCTGTGCACCTCCTACACAATGGACTGTCTAGCAGATAATTGGGGGGGAATTGGGAGCTATATTAAAATAGGTAAACATCTAGGCACAAATTCCATGTTCCTTGATCTATTTAGGTTGAATTCAATATGGCGCTGGGTGAAAGTGAATTCTGTAGCAACTGTCACAGTAGACAACATATTTTACTTTGGAGTGTAATTTAAATTTCACCCTTATTTTCTATATGTGTCCGTCACTCTGGGATTAAATCAGGTACAGATCTGCAACTAATGTCACTGAGTCCATATTAACCTCATGGAAACCAGTAAAGTTAAAATCATACTTGACTTAGGGGTGTACAAATTTTTGGCCCACACAGGGGTGCTGATAAGTCCTTAGCCCAACCAGGAAGGAAACAAGCTACATTCCCCGCATTTTATGGAACTTGGAGGTTCATTACCACATTCACAACAGCCCACCACCTGTCTCTTCCCTAGCCAAATCAATCCATTCCTCTGCCCATCACACTTTTGACAGGCACAGCTTGTTTCCTTCCTGGTCAGGCTAAGGACTTAACAGCACCCCGGTAAATGCTGTATTTCTTGACTGATTTGAGAGAATTCTGGTACTACATACGTTCTCACAGTTCAACTGTGGGGGGAATGTTAGTTGTACAAAATTTAGTGCTGTGTATGCCCCACATTATATAGAGTTATACAGAGCTTCCTATGGCTATCTGGTGTCAAATATAGAATGATTCATGAATATGACTTGGGAAGGATGTGGTAAGAAGTGACTGTAGCCTTGTTTTATATATTTACCCAGAACTGGCCTGAAAGGACAAACGGTAACTACAAAAACCAATAACATTCACTGTACCAACCATGATTAAGTCCGAACACATTAGTTGTACAATACTTGGCACTAATCCTTGAGCGAATTTGTTCAGCTTACCTGATGTTAACTAGGCTGTAGCGTATGTACTTCTCTAACACAACTTTAAGCAATGGTACAGGTATATATAGTATTTACTACATAAGGTACAACTACATGTTTTGAAGCTTGACACTGGCCATCTTCAGGTTGTACATGAAATACTTAGTAAGCAGTTATACATGACTTCATGGGCTGTATACAGTGGGGAGACAACACCAAAAGGATAAATTTGTCCACGTGCTGCCTGCGATACAAATCTGAACACTCGGTATGAGGTCTAGTCACAGCACTAGCAATTACCTTCATTACTGCATTACTGTATACTCGTGCCCACCTCACCTCCTACCTCCCCACTGTATACAGCCCATTAAGACCCGTAAAACTGCTTACTAAGTATTTCATGTACAACCTGAAGATGGCCGTTGTCAAGTGCCAAAACATGTAGTTGTACCTTACGCAGTATATTATCTACATACCTCTATCAGCAAATAAAGTTGTGTTAGACAAGTACATATGCTACAATCTAGTTAGTTTATGAACACAACGGGGATGGCGAAACTTATGATTACCTGACGTTGTGTTCTGATGTATGCTCATACATGTTTTGGATGATTTTAGTAACCCATCACATTAGTTTTCATATTTTGAGTCTTACCTACGCATTTTTTGTACAATATTTAACATTAATACTTGCACGAATTTGTTCACTTTACCTGACGTGTTCTGATGTATGCTCATACATGTTTTGGATGATTTTACTAAACCATCACATTAGTTTTCATATTTTGAGTCTTACCTCTCCATTTTTCATACAATACTTAACATTAATACTTGCATGAATTTGTTCAGTTTACCTTATGTTATGTTCTGATGTATGCTCATACAGGTTTTGGATTATTTTAGTAAACCATCACATTAGTTTTCATATTGTGAGTCTTACCTCTGCCTCATAGCCCTCTCTGAGGTTATATGTGAGATCGTGCTGAATGTCATTGGCAAACTCCTGCTCATATTCTGGGTACAGTCTTAACACATCCACTAGACCCTGTATGTTAATACACTTGAGATCACAGTACGTGAGCGCCTTTACATCACAACTGGATTTGATGACGACATCCACACTTCCTCCTCCACCGCCACCTCCCACTGCACCGCTGGCAACTAAACCCCCATTCCCAGAGGGTTGTAGGTACATAGTTATGTCACAACCAAATAAATCACCCTTCCCTGAAACATCAAAATACACACAGTATTACCATTCTAAATACAGGGTTATTCAAAATGATTGTCGGGTGTCAACAACTTGCCATACACAATACACTACAGATAGCAGTATATGTATTTTTTTATTTAATAGAACAACACTCCCAGTTTTTGTTACATACCTTACAGGTGCTCTATGATGATGATGATGAAACTAAACTAAATATATCACGATGCATGGTCTGCTGAGAGTCAAACTGCTTGATTGCCCCAAATAAAAGATGTCAATGGTGTAGATCATGTTTGTCCATACTTCATATGAGATCTGACTTAGTCACAGTGATGACCATTCTTATTGTAGTCTTGTGTCTCAAGACACTGCGCTTTCTAAGAATTGGTTAACAACACTTTGCACAAAAGTGCTACCCCCATATTATATTCCAAAGAGGAAGGTAGTTAGAATGAGGGCATCATAAATATGTAGACTATACTACAATTTCTACGCCTAAATATGAAGGCAGTACGCTTCTCAGAGCAGTCGGGTTACGACTACCAGACCCCATGTTGTTACATCCCTGAAGACCAAATTACGAGTCCTTGCTGTAACAGGAACTGCATGTGTTATTACCTTGCACTCCCATCACTTAATAGGCAATTCTTTGAATTTATGAAATTATAAATTAGAATTTTAGCTCATGTAATATTTATGTATGAGGGAAATTCAATATATGAAATTCCCAAGATCAAAAAAATTTTGACGCCTAACAACCCCTATAGGGTCATACCACACCGCTAACCTCTAAATGTTGCATTTGATATATTTATTCAACAAATATAGGTAATGAATATTTTAAACATGGCACATATACTCCGTTTTTTCTCTTCAAAATGCAGTTTGTTTCATAATTCTAATGTATTTGGCTCCTAGGAAGTGTGTCATCACCGTTGTGTGTGTGAAACTAGGAAAAGGTATGTAGTCAAATACAACTTAATCACTGAGGTGTATTTAATGACTATGTGATGGAAACAACTACATGTTTCGGCCTGTATTGGCCATCATCAGGTTGTCCAGGGAACTTAAGGGCTAGCTATATGCATGCGAACGCGCGTGGTGTAGAGATCTCTACATACGCATAGCTTGACAAACCGAATCGAAACAGGAGTCAGATAAAACACTATGAAACAGAACAGATACAGATAGTAATATAAATATTACTATCTGTATCTGTTCCTTAGACAACCTGATGATGACCAATACAGGCTGAAACATGTAATTGTTTCCATCACATAGTCATTAAATACACCTCAGTGATTAAGTTGTGTTTGACTACATAACTTTTCCTAGTATTTAGTTCCTGTATTATTCACATTTTATATACAGGGTGTGCTGAAATTAAAAAAAAAATTCCGGCGCCAAATGGTTAAAGAAGAATCTGCTCTAAGGTTAAATCCAGCTTAGTTATAACACTTAAATACCGCTATACGGCAACAGAATCCCCAAGGATGTTAATGCATATGTCCCAATTTGGTGTGAGTTTAAAAATTCTGTCATAGAAAACAGGCCCTTCATAACATGATGACACAGAGTTACACACTTTTACTTCTCAGACAAAACAAGTTGGAATGCAGCATGGACTGATGAAGCATCACTTTCGAGGTTGCCAATTCCACACTAATGGGGAAGTGTAAATGGCTGTTCATGAATGGTTGCAGTGGCTAAAGGTCCAAGTAACATGTATAGCTTGAGAGGATATTTGATCTCACGTTAAGGTGGAAAAATGCGGCAATGTCTATGGAGATTACATTATACAGTTATGATAGTCAAGGGGAATACATGAACTAATTTTAATGCTGTAATGACTTCTGCTTCAGTTTTTATGACCTGGGAAACCTTACAATTTGAATGCTATCCGTATTCATATACCTTACTAACTGAACACAATCCATATACATGTACATTACTAATTGAACTCTATCCATATACATATACCTTAGTAACTGAACACTACCCATATTCATATACCTTAGTAACTGAACACTACCCATATTCATATACCTTAGTAACTGAACACTATCCATATTCATATACCTTACTAACTGAACACTATCCATATTCATATCCCTTAGTAACTGAACACTATCCATATTCATATATCTTAGTAACTGAACACTATCCATATTCATATAACTTAGTAAATGAACACTATCCATATTTATATAACTTAGTAACTGAACACTATCCATATTCATATAACTTAGTAAATGAACACTATCCATATTTATATAACTTAGTAACTGAACACTATCCATATTCATATACCTTAGTAACTGAACACTATCGAAATTCATATACCTAACTAACTGAACACTATCCATATACATATACCTTACTAACTGAACACTATCCATATATATATATACCTTACTAACTGAACACTATCCATATTCATATACCTTAGTAACTGAACACTATCCATATAAATATACTTTACCAACTGAACACTATCCATATTCATATACCTTACTAACTGAACACTATCCATACACATATACCTTACTAACTGAACACTATCCATATTCATATACTTTAGTAACTGAACACTATCCATACACATATACCTTAGTAACTGAACACTATCCATATACATATACCTTACTAACTGAACACTATCCATATTCATATACCTTAGTAACTGAACACTATCCATACACATATACCTTACTAACTGAACACTATCCATATACATGTGTAACTTTTCTGTTCTTGTATGAAGCTTGAACTAAGTATAAAAATGCAACTTTTCTGTCAGTTTCCTGTTTCCTACAGCAGTTTTAACGCAGAGCAACCAGAGGTACAGATTTAAGAAACTGGCAATACGTATCATAGCAATGTGCAATACCATGGTACAGATTCAGATGTTGTTTGAATCCTCATTTCCAGTTTTTTCAAATTACATGAGTAGCTTTTAGTTTTCTAGACTGAATGTTGTTCCATCTCTCAGGTTTTAGCTCCTATGTATTGAGACACTAATAGAGAAAGCAACTATATATCAAGTACCTAGGAAATGTGAAACATACCCAAGATGGCCACAACCATACTGTTCTGTACAACTTCCATGGAACCATTACAGAGGTAATAGATGTACTGTAGGGCATTTCCCTTGTGGATGAGATATTCTCCAGGTGCACAGAAATTGCTACGGATGTGCAGTGACAGGAGCTTGAGGCAACCTTGCGTTGCACCTTCAAATATGGGCAGCTGGAGTATCTCACGGTGGAGGTGCATGGACACATCAGCTCTGAGCTCCTCCGGGAACTCCTTCAGTGTCTGCAAAGGGTAGTGTATTGCTTAAATCAGGGGCACACAAACTTTCCAAACATCTAGGAGTCAACTCAAAATTCTAGGGGCCAGAAGGGATGATATGAAGTGACTTTCACACTGAGGATCCACAAATATTATGTGTCAGCATACAATAATTAGACACTCAGTTGTATCCTAACACCAGGGATTTGTGTAACCCTGGGTCATATGACAGCTGTAATTATAATAAATAGATTTAAAAGCCTCAGAAAGATATCCTGAATTTTTTAAGGCAATGTATGACTTAACTGTGAAAAGCACAGAGGCAAAACATGCAGTCAACTGCCTTAATGTTAAAAGGATCTACATTTTGCTCACACAATACATTTGTGTTGGATTAAATGTTATCACAGTAATAACCATGATGAAGAACTCTCTGTCTTCTGGAAAGTAATAACTTTCATGAAAACTCTCTGTCTTCTGGACCATAATGACCATGATGAACACTCCCTGTCTTCTGGGCAGTAATGACTATGATGAACACTCTCTACCTTCTGGGCAGTAATAACTACAGTTAGTATTCTGTGCCTTCTGGAATGTTATGCTTAGAGTGTTGTCAGTCCATATTTCTAAGGAAGCTACTGCCTCCATTTTCTAGCTAGAAGTGTAAGCTATGTGGAAAAACAAGTTACTACAGTTACAGGGACAGGATGATAATGCACCAACCTTTATCCAATGAGATCAAAATAGACACTTTAAGATTGGTAGAACAATTCAATGGGCCTTGTCAGTATATGTGACCAAACATTTGAAATACCTCTACAGAATCTAACATAAAGAATTAAAGGTTTCTCTGTCTGAATGAAGTCATTCCATTGTGTTATCTGAATATTTACTTTATTACAATATGTTTCTGTCAAAACAACTAACATTTAATGTATAACATTACTGCGACATGTTTTGACTTGTGGCAGTTATCATCAGGCTGATCTAAGAACCTTTCTTAGATCAGCCTGATGATGACCGTCACAAGTCGAAACATGTCACAGTAATGTTATACATTAAATGTTAGTTGTGTTGACGGAAACATATTGTAATAAAGTAAATATTAAAGGTTTAATGAAGAATGCTGTCAGTAGCTAAAAATGTACTGCCTTAAATTATCCAATGATTAGTGAATTATAAATTGGAAAGGATGAAGAGGAAGCAGTCACCTAACATAACATGAGGCACTATCTTGGCATTTATTTATGTAGGTGAACTGAGGACAAAATGGAAGACACTAAGATGTTTCATTCAGATGAATCTCACATGTTCCTGGGCTTCCTCCTTGTACTATTTAACAGGAAACACTTAATTTCAAGACCATATATCATACACTATGAACATATAGTACAGGGAATTTAAAAACACTTCTTGACATATAGGGTTACCAAGACTAACAAAATGAACCAAGTAAAAATGCAAATGTTTGCATTGTGCCTCTCAAAGTTTTAAGAAGCCTACAAATCTTCTTAGTTGGTAATCTGTAGGAAATATTTCTAATCTTACAACATTTGGCAAATGTGGCATGCGTAGAATCAGGGATATCCCTGTTTCATGATCACAGAAAGAGCAGTAAACAAGACGGCTATAACCAGTTAAGCCTTCTGAAAAATCCATTGTACCTGAACAGAACAGACACAAAAAGGACACAGATTAATCCTTAACTCACTAACGTGGAAAATATGGTGAGCACCTAATAATGCCAGCAGATGGCAGATGGGATTTAACTCGGCATTTAAAGGGTTAAAATGTCCTTTAACCCTTACCCTGCCAACGTGGAGAATATGGTGAGCTCTTAACAATGCCAGCAGATGGCAGATGGGATTTAATTCGGCGTTTAAAGGGTTAAAATGTCCTTTAACCCTTATCCTGCTAACGTGGAGAATATGGTGAGCTCCTAATAATGCCAGCAGATGGCAGATGGGATTTAAC
>Ga0123354_10012354_pt1 | contig 13236 bp, 4 predicted proteins | sample TergutLab28metaG_2_FD_97872 | JGI IMG/M metagenome (GOLD analysis project Ga0123354, IMG submission 97872) | Labiotermes labralis P4 segment gut microbial communities from Petit-Saut dam, French Guiana - Lab288 P4 | ecosystem: Host-associated > Arthropoda: Insects > Digestive system > Gut ...
TAATACGGAAAGTACTGCAATGTGAAGCTTGAAGCCTGAGCGGTGGGGATCACCGCTGGTTCAAGAGAAGTACCAGGAAGAAATGCCTGTGACAGGAGACATACATATCTTATAATAATAATGCCAGTGGACAGAAATGTAATGCAAAAAAATATAAAATAAATTAAAATACAAAAGTTTATGTATGGAGACATAACAAATGTGGAATGTGAAATACATGATTATACCTGTAATAACTGGGTCCAACGGAATAGTAACAAAATCTTTAAAGAAAAATTTGGAAGCCGTACCACGAAAACATTCGATAAGGCATCCATACTTCGAACATCACACGTAATACGGAGTGTACTGCATCTGAAACTTGAAGCGTCATCGGCGGGGAGCGTCGTTTTTGCAGAGGAGACGTATAAGGAAGAAAAGGACAGCGACAAAAGACTAATAATAATAATAATAATAATAATTTGTGCTTTAAGTTTCTTCCGAACAGTTACAGTCTATAACTGTAAATCAAACATCTAAGAAATGTACACAAGACAGACAGTTCACATACAGTTCACATACGCTGTAACACTGAAGAAGTGATGAATTTTTGCTTGTTGTTCACATTTTGTAATATATTTGGGCCAAATTGTTTTTGCTTTGACAACTGTACATACATAATAGAAGGTTATTAGTATTTTTAGGGTCTTATACTTAGGTATGTATGAAACTTGAATATGAAATTTTCCTCTTCTTCCCAGGTGTTTTTTGTGGGCCGTTTGGGTTTTTTTTTTAATAATATTCCTATCCTCTTAATGTTGGCTACACTCACACTTACGTAGGAGGTCGTTCTTTCTCTTTGTTTCTCAGTAGGCACATATGAGCATTTATTTTGCGTTTCTTCATCGCAACGTACGAACGCTCTTTTAATAATCTCTCTCTCTCTCTCTCTTTGCTATGAATTTGTTAGAATTCGCTGGCACTCCACTTCGCTCCATTGTTTAAAAGCAACCCATGAGTCCTGCGAGAGTTATGTGACAGTATTTTTGAAATGGAGAGAAAACGACTAAAGATGAGTGGACTGTGCTACTCCCCATGGGACAGTCATTTGGGCACCCATCTAATGCAAAATTTGTGAGAACGGAGACGTTAATACGCAGTATCCAAACACTGTCACGTAAGACGTTATAAGCTTCAGTTACACACAACTGACTACCAGCACTGTTTCATCGATGTCACAGACGAAAGTGTTGGATGATGACGGCCACTTCTACCAAATTCAGTTGCTGCACGCCCCTTAGACGCGCATCACTCACGGCCACACATCATTTGTGTACGTTCAGGGGTTCCGTGGTCTGTGCCTTCGCGAATCAGATAACAGCGAACATCTCCTTTCTTGTCAGTTCATTCTGTAAATTCGTCATTTTCGACACAACGCTGGGCTTGCGCCGCACTTCCTGCATTGGTGAAAATACCTACCGCCCAGCGGTGGAACCACCTAACAGGGCATAACCAAGTAAACGCTTGCTACGATATTTTGTTTCACAGGAAATGAGTATGAGATCTTACGTCCTAACACTCTCCTAATATTTTCCTGTTTTCTTGTTACTTCTCTTTCTGCTCTAATTACTTTTCCCCCTGCAATTCTTCCATATTATCTCATACAAGACACGATTTTCGGAAAAACATTACTGAACATAAAATTTGGGTTTAGATTTTCTCTACAACTTTAGTCTGAAACATTTCTCATTCTAATAATAATTCAGCGAGATATAACATATCACGAACATACACTGGTATTTATGTAAAATAAGCGTTATTATTGTCAGATTTTAATGAAAATTAAATTTCCTGAACAGATTATTAAAAAAATCTTATATATCAAATTTAGTGAAAATCCATTCAGTGGGAGCCGATTTGTTCCTTGCGCAGATGGACGGATGGAAGAACAGACAGACAGACATGACTAAGTCGATAGTCGCTTTTAGCAATTTTACGGGCGCTTCGAAAAATGTACATAACATAAAATTTGTGTTTTGATTTTATGTGCAACATTTTGTCTGAAATATTTCTCACTCTTAGAAGAATTCAGCGAGATATTCTCATAAATGTACATATGTCTTCATTTAAAGCACCACTTTTTCTTGCAGATTTAGTGAAAATTGAAGTTCCTCGAATGATTTTCGAGTAACCCTCATATATCAAATTTAATTAAAATCCCTTCCGTGGGAGCCGAATTGTTCCATGTGGAAGGACAGACAGACACAGAGACATGACGTTCATTTGCTTTTTACAAATTTGCGAAAGTACGAAAAAATATATTATTAATTAAGTGGAATATTTTATTAAAAATACGCATTAAGGATCACAGAATCACATAATGCAGACAGTGGCAACAAGTGCAGCCACACTTCAGAGCCGCAACGCCATTTAAAACAGCTGATCTGTCAGCTGTAGGGCCTATCAGGAACAGTGAAGTCGCATTTCAGTGACAAGTATAACTTCTTGTTCCGGGGAGAGAGAGAGAGAGACAAAGAGAGACAGAGAGTCAGACAGAGAGAGTGGGGAGAGAAGTCCTATTCCTTTTCTTGCAATGAGATTTGGAGGTCAACAGTATAGGATGTTTACAAAGAATTATACTTGAGCAGGATATGATAATTACATATGCCACCTGTTTAAAAGTTAAACAAATCAACATTAAATCCACGGAATTTAAATCGCGTCTAAATGTAAAGAATCATCATTTTCATGAACATAATTAGATGTATTAATTTTCATTGCCATGTATATTCTGTGACATTGTAAACAAACTGTGTGTTTTTCAACTCAGTTTCTTTTTTTTAAGTATTGAAGCCTTGAAAAGTGTTGTACTGACTTCATTAAGTTTTATACTAAATATCTTTGTTCGACCCGTCTGTCTTACGCTATTTATCGGAAAGCAACACACGCTATCATTGAAATTTTGAGGAACTACTTGCAACAACCAGCCAAGGACACCGAAATTTCAAACTTATATGAATGCGTTCGACAGTGTTATTTTGTCAGACAACGGACTTTTTATAAATTAAGACAGGAAATGCCTATTCCGAAGGAATAACTTTGTGTTACAGGCGTGTTGTGAGCAGATTGTGTTGCAGTAAAACATTATGTTTTTGTTCGAGAAATATCTGGTGGAAATCTCGGCCCGATTAATGTTTAAGTTTTGTAGAGGTTTCATTTTATATCTTGTAACAAGATACAACAGCCCATTTCCAAGCCCGTACCCACCTTACAAATTAATAAACAAACTGAATTAAATGTTGTAGCAACGTCCTAACAGAAGACACACTTAAGCGTCTACAAAATATCGCGGTCATATTCCTCGCCTAACTGTGTCTCAATATATTTTTCTTGTTTATGTTTGCTGACCGTGCCTCTCAGTATATTTATCTCAGTAATTAACCAACTCGATGCACAAAATTTTTGTTTTGCAGTAAGTTTATTTCATGCATCTACATATTTCGAGCACATGTGCTCATCATCAGGAGGTCAAAATTTCATTACACAGCCTCTGGTATCATCACACATATAGGTTGGCGTCCCGCGCACAGGTTGAGAGAGTCCTCTCTCAACCTGTGCGCGGGACGGCCACCTATAGGTATGATAATACCAGAGACTGTGTAATGCAATTTTTATCTCCAGATGATGAGACATTGTGCTCGAAACATGTAGAGGCATGAAATAAACTTACTGTAAAACAACAAATTTTGTGCATCAAGTTGGTTAATTACTAAGATAATAAATGTGTCTCAATATTTTGTAATGATAGTAATGATGTGTTCAAATACCTTGTAGATTTAAGACTGAAGTAACGTAATCTTAAATGTATGCAGACTAAATGATCCGCATCTTCTGGGGAATTAATTTAAAATCTTTGCATTACTTTCTGACAGCAGACTAACCCGAAGAATTCTTAAAATTCTCTCAACTGACAAGTTTTCACACACACAGAACTACCGTCTAATTACAAATAAGAGGGCGACTAACTAACTAATTAATTAACTGCCTCATATACTCGTATCCTTTATCATTCTTTCCTCTGTATCACTCACGAACTCAATCCACGAAGCACATGCTTTTACAACGTTATAATCGGTCAGCTGCTCAGAAATTCGCCAATTTTATGTAACTCAAGTGTTTATTGACCTTTCCACCCAAATCTCTACTGGTTATTCAAGTCATTTCGTATTCTCCCACCCAAAAAATAAGGTTTTCTTTTCGTTGCTAGATATCTGTGTTTTGTATTTTAGGGTTCAATTGACGGAAAGCACTGTCGGTGTCTATGATTCGATCTGTGATTAATTTATATCCTTTTTTTTACGAAAATTTATTGAAAACGTAGTGATTAAGATGGCTGCTCTAACACAGTTGCAGAAACACAGCTGGTGTACCGGGGCTCGTAACTGAACAGTTTTACAACTGAAAAAAACTAGAAAGGAATTAAAATTGAATTTTTTTCCAAATAAGGAACTGTTTCCCTCGAAATGCGAACAGTGGTAATATGCGGCTCAAATTTAAAAACTCTTTCTGCAGTAGCCAATTAAAACCCATCCTCGAGTAACAAATTTATTATTATGTATATGCAAACATAGGATCGTCATGACAAGACCTTTCACTTTGTACGCTTATGAAAAGCAAATTATATTGCTTAGGATGGAAAAGATGAGAAGACTTTGAGCATCACATTTATAAAACATTAAATTCAATTACGCAATATGCAGGAATTTTTAATTCTGACATAGTGTTTAATGTTGTGTAATAATTACTCCACTCTGAAAACATCTGCAACCCATCAACACTCTATGTGTTCAAAACTATAGTTTCCATATTTCAGAGCTTACGGTACGTAGGTGAAGCAATGTTCTGTAATGAGCTAATGTGTATGTATGCGAATCCTGCAGTCATACGGATGCATTCCCAATTCCTCTCCGAGAAGGACCTATTTGAATTGGGCAAATCGGAATTTTTTTTCGTTTATTTTCAAGTCACGTATGAAAATTCCTGAATACTCCATAATCTCTTCATTCAACATTTATTCAAAACGATTATTTACTAAACGTTTAATATTTGACGCTACTGGGATAATAACCAAGAACAGAATTAATAACTATATAGGAATTGTTTGGAAAACTCATGTAAAATATTCCAGGCTTATTTTTAAATTGTACACGAAGGATTGCACGAAACTACAAATAACTGCTTGCAATTTCAAAAGGGTCTCCGCCTGAAGCTCCGTATAAATGAACACCTGCTAATATATTTAAATATATCATTGATCCATTAAACTGGCGTGTTGAAAATTATATTAAGGCTTATTTACTTTGTCATGATGTGTTTCTGGAAGTACCGTACAGAAGACTTCTCGTTTTAAGCCGCAAATGTTTTGTACTGAACACGCAGCGATATGCTAAACAAAATAAACTAAAAATTATCAATGGCTCTGGATTTGCCTTTTATTTTTTACAAGTGAGAGAAAAAGCTGATAAATAATTACAGTGGACTCGTCCAAGTGAAGGTTAAATAATAATTTAAGTAGTGGCTACATTTTAATGCACATTACACTTAGAGCTTATATAATTTAAACGTCTTTCGGTTGACCAGACCAGCAATAATTGATACACTCTGAAGTTTTGCCATTCACCCAGTGTGTGAAAAATCTTCAGGTCCCAAGGACGACAAAGAGTAATACAACATGAGTAAAACGTATCCGGCAGACAGGTTTCTTTTAAACGCAATTTTACACAATAAAATATACAGCATACATTATGCCATAGCCTGCACCTACCTAGTCACCGGCTAGGTCAATTGTCCTGAGAAGCCAGATTTCACCTGTGTAGACTGACCAAAATCAGGGATATCAAATCTCTGTAGCCAAGAGACATATCGTAACGCATAAATACTCTGGGAAGGAGGATCAGTAAACTGAATTTTACAACGGCCCAGTTTCTTATATTTGCCAATGAATTACTTCGTTCAGCAGAATCCTTCTGGAGAATGTTATGATATTTTGTATAGTCAAGAAACTACCTCCTGCTATAGAACTCAAATCTTGCTCTACTACTAGACACTATTCTGAGACACATTAAACCAGTCCACATACTGACGCGTTACGCAGAAACAGTCCACGCTGGGCAGACACTTCCATCCCGCATACTGACACTCCTCAGGCTCTTGCATCCAGTCCACATAGGACACAACGCTTAGACACTTGAATGCAGTCCATATATCGACACTATGCTGAACAGACACTTGAACCCATTTCATATTTTGACACTATGCTCATAAACTTCAATCCAATTCACGTCACTTGATCCTGTCCGCACACTGACACTACTCACAAATATTTGAATGCAGTCCACATATCAACACTATGCTCAGCAGACACCTGAACCCTGTCCACATACAGACACTATGCTAAGACATCTTACAGACATACATACGCTATGCCAAGATATTTAAGTCTGGTCCATATACAGGCACAAACCTAAGACCTCTGAATCCGGTCCATATACAGACGCTATGCCAAGACAATTGAATCCAGTCCATATACAGACACTGTGATAAGACACTTGAATCCATTTCACATACAGACACAATTCTCAGGCACTTGAATCCATTCCACCTGCAGACTCTATGCCAAGACACTTGAATCCAGTCTACATTCTGACAATGTGATCATACAATGACTTACTGACATTATTCTAAGCTATGTGACTCCAATCTACATACTGACGCTATTGTCAATCATGTGGCTCCATTCTACACACTGATGTCCACCATCTTCAAGGTGTGTTGTAATATTAGAATCTTATATATGCCTAGGTCTTCCAAGAGAGTTTACTTAAACTTGACAAACATTATGTGCACACTTCTTATTTATGTCCTGCTTGCTATACGTCTGCATGATTCATTCTTCATTTAATCGCTCTTTCGTACACCTTTGAAGTCTAAAACTTATTTTTATAAGATGCCACAACATCACATGCATATGTGAATCGTACGCTGCACAACATTTATGCATCTGTCAATCTTGTCTTTTAAGAAAATGGACTTAACTACAACTAAGATATTCTAACTCGCGTAAACAAAATTGTAGACAAAAATATCCGGAAGGAATAAAACGAAACAGCATCGGTCATACACGGTAATAACTAAAGAAAAGTATGTCTTATGACCGAGATTCAGACCCGATGCGTCCTGCACAAGAGATAAGGCACGGTCGGTTGCACGAAGAAAAAGTGGTTATGTTGGACAACACTGAGCAGGACAAGCGGTCTACAGCCAGAGGCGGGAGACAGACGAAAAAGAAGAGGAAGAGAGAAAAGTGGATATATATGTGCGCATCCAAATAAGGTGTTGCCTCAGCCAAATTAAAGTTGCCGGTTGCTACGTCACAGCACGTTGCCAAGCGATGATCGTGGAATTACACATTTCAAAACTCTGCTGCTGCTGCTGCTGCTGCTGCTGCTTTCTTGCGGTTTGGATTGCTCGTAGCGCTACAAGGTTCTGATCAGATCGAGAAGTCAGTCATTTTATAGCTCCGCTGCTGCTACGGCTGCAGCTGTAATACAGAAAAAAGTGCTTTTGTTTTACTTTTGGTTCAAGAGTATATCAGAAAAACATGTTCAAGAAAGTTGTCTGACCAGAAATTTAACAGAAGGTTATCTCCCAAAATACATGGCTTCTTATGCCAGAAGACAACATGTAATATTCATTGTCCTCTCCCTGAATCTGAAATCTAATACAATTTTATACTCCTCACATAGAAGCAGTATCTTATATTCAGAAGCTGGTGAATTACACGGCGTCACATTCAATAAAATGGGGAACCTTACACAGTAATTCTTTACGCTTACGGGTAGACTAGTACATTTTACGTCAACAGATCTGAAATCCCTCAAACTAGAAACTCACGCTGCTGGGGTAATGGTCTCACACTTCTGTCCTGAATACAGAGGCTGAAGTTACCCCCGGCAAATCTGTACGTTTCCACCGAATTACACGTGTCACTTCGCTGAATGAATTAAGTTTAACAGTCGTCGCCTTAGACGTTCAGATACTGGATAAATGTGATTTAGATAATCCATACGATACACATTTCAGACCCTAATTTTATGGTTGAGGCGCGTGGGTTACTTGGAGGATTTAGCACAAAACGGTTATCTCCGAATATCGGGAGGAAGCAACCCTTGGGAGCACAATATTACAACGGATCTGTCATGAACTACTTATGAAATTAAGGACTCAGGACAAGGACCAGTAATACCTTCTGTGCACAACGTGATGAATCTTCTCGTTACATAAAATGCGGGAAATCGCGTGACCAGTCGAGAAACTGTAGTTTTGAGACAAGCAATTTGCGTCAAGTAATGTAAGTCCGGAGTCTTAAAACTCTTAGCACCTGCGGAACGCTGTGACTAGATCTAAAGTTTCGCAGAAACCTCTATAGTAAATTTAGTTAATTTGTAGAACAACGAAATAAACATTTTTCAAACAACACATTATTTTTAAGACACATTTAAAACTTCATGATAAATAATTTTATTAGGGATATATATTGAAAACAGATAAACCTAGCGCCGATTTGCACAAAGATGGGGAGGAAAGTGAAAAATGTATAAATTACCAACATTTTACAGTATTTGCCAATTTAATTATAAATGAAATGCGCCTGAGGAAACCCTGTTAGTCACCATTTGAATCCCTGGGTTACGTGGAATACTGTGTTAATATTGTTGCTCTGTGCATTTGGCTTGTAAATACTAAGCCCCAGCTAAGAGATAGCAATGCCTAGCTCAGTGATAAGGGTCATGACGTTTGTCTGAGGCGGTGGTTGATACCTGCGGAGCGTATGTGGTGGAATGGTGACTTAATGCAGGACACTAAGTTCTCGGAGATAATCTAGTACCAGACCAAACATATACTTCTCTGGTTATCCTGAGATAAATTCCGGTGACAGGACATAGGGAGTCCTGTGGTTGCGGATGGAATAGAAAGCTCTCAGATATTGAGGGTAAAGGTAAACGTAAAAATATTCCTGTACAGACCTTGAAAGACCCCTATTTTGAGGCTCTCAGAATTTTTAGACAATCGACCCATAAAGGTAGTACGGTTGTCAGCCTTACGTACCGGCCGCCCTTACGCCTCAGGAGATACCAGATTCTCCGTTCTGTTGGGGGTTGAGTCCACCTCAGGGACAAGTGCGGCCGGAAGGAAAAATGGAAATTGGAAAAATCCCACTGTCCCCATGGGGAAAAGAACATTTCGCGCCACCGCTTACCCCAGATGTGGAGGGCAGCTCCAAATATATTCAATTAGTAGTCACGGACCCAGGACAAATTTTATCTTCCAGCTTGTTCATTGAGGAAGAAACTAACACCACCGCATTTTCCAAAACACGGCTTGTCATGAAAATTTACCCAGATTTAGAAATGTTGCGGGAAGAACTAGCGTCAAATAGTAAAGAAATGGCGGTATAATATGTTTCATTTTCTATAGAAACTTACATATTCATATCTCTGCCTATTTCGATTACCCAAATTTCGATATAGGCCGATTGATATTATCTGAAAACCGGAATATATTCTACGTGTAACCTTTATGTGTGTCAAGGTTGTTGTCTGACGATTGGCTGTTGCCCAGTCTAGGATGAAGTATCATAATGTAGTCTTTGAGTATGGTTCATGGCATCTCCAAGATCAGAGGATACAGCAATTTCAATCGTGCTCTTCTTTGAACCAAAGAAGATGTTTGTCGTTTATAATTTAAAATCCAACCCGATATCGTCTCCTTCCTGAATTACCTAATTATAGTTTATATTTGAAGACAAAGAACCTTCAGGACTACAACATCCAGAAATTGTTTTATGGATTCATGAACATGTTCGTGTGGCAGAAATTACGTTAGAGGTCGGATAAAAATTACACAAGCTGGCTCGAAATTCAAATGTACTATCAGATGTAGGAACTCTCACAGAAAACATGTGCAACTCAAACGCGAGATTCGTTGAGTAAGGATCGCAATATTTGATTTAATTTACAACTGGACATCCGTTGCTTTCTTCAGTACCATGGATCATCTCAGCAATGCTAGACAAGTATTTCATTCCAGTGCCATCTACCGCCAGAAAAAGAGACGGGTTCTTGCGTGTATTTGCATGCACTGCCATCTATCCACAGTAATATGAATCCGTGTACTACTGTTCGTCATTGTTTCTCGGACATAGAGACTGGTATCGCATCCAGTATGGGTCATTAAAATAAATTCGCTTTTGTCTTTTTACGGATTTGTGTTGGGAAGGACTAGCCCCCGTTCAAGCTGTGTTAGCACTGTCTATTCAACGAAGCGCCGTTAGAATAAAAAATATAACAGCAAATAGCCATTAAAAGAGTTTCCTTGATCTTTCTACTTCTGTTCTACATGCATAAAAATCTGTGCATTCCAAGGTATGTAAATATTTTCTAAACTCGTTATTTACAACATTTTACTCTTTATCCATCGTATGTCGGTTTATTCCAGACATAAATCTGTTCTTGAAATGCTATAAACACACTGCACAGAGCCGGAAAATATGATTTCTTGTTATAGCTAAGTGCGCACTTGAATCCAACGTTCATAAAACAAGAATTTCAGATAAAACCGTTACTCTGTATGCTAATGATACTTTATTTTATTACACATAACACTTCTGGTATATAAAAATTTTTAATGACAAATTTCCAATTGGCTTTCATGCAAAGTAGTGGTTATAATACTACAGCAAAAATAGGGCAGACCTTTTTCATGCTTACTTAGGAATAATGGCACAAATATAGAAGTGGGAATGGACGTGTTAATGTATAGATTCTAACAGTCAACCCTCGGTAGTTAAAAGTGATTAACTGCAAACCCCAGGAGCCCTTCCCTGGTATTCTTTGCGTAGGAAATTGGGTAGATCCCTCAGCCGGGCTGAAGGATTTCCCATTCGGCCAACACATGCTCTACTCACTACACTAGCTGAAACTTCTCGATTCCTCTAATCAACAGACGAAAACAGACAGATTACCTAGGTAACATTGACTTTGAATGTGAAATGCAAAATTTGGTCAACACTGTTTCTGTATATTCAGAGGTATAATGTGCGGGCAGACACGCGACATATCCGTAATGTGTTCGTGTAAAGAACGCGATAACTTAGTGTAAGTGTCGTATTCAGTCGGGTAATTTCGCCCGCCGGTTATAACGTTACAACTGATCCCCATCCCCCGTCTATGGAATTTCTAGGCAACTTCGGTCTATAGTCCTATGGACTGTCGAACAACAGTAGACTCATCACAGCCAAGATTAATGTTCTTACAACTCCAACCAGCATTTGTACGAAGCGGCTCTTTTACACAACAAAGCATTCGGTAATTTGACAGTCGTTCTGGAATAAACCAGAAGTGATACCACGTAAAAAGCAGGAGAACAGGGAAAGAAATTATAAATACCAGTGATGACTGGTACATAGGTCCCTAAAAGAGAACACACCGATTCTTAAACTGGGCTCCTCATTCTTGTAAAGTTTAATGTAGCTAAAGGTTCCGCAAAGTGGCTTCCACTGCACTACAAAAATAGTGTACTGCAATAATGGATTTTAAGCTTAATTTCTTGTGTACATGACAAGTGATATGTGAAATAAAGTGAAATGCCAACCTGATGCAACTAGGTAATTTTATTGATGTATTCTTAGCTCGACATGTTTCGGGTACATACGCCCATCATCAGGAGCATTAGATGTTGAGTTGCAGCATATGGCTTTCTGCACCGAGTTTTTGGAATGATGGTGGTCTTGAGAGCCGCTGCGTAGGTCGTGTGAACGGTGCGGATGGTGCACGGCACCATCCGCACCGTTCACACCTACAAATTACTCTTGTCCTGCGCTCACCTTTTGTTTACTCTTCATTGTAATCTTTATTCGCCAGTAAAGTTACGCATCAAACAATAGTGGAGATTGTCGTGAGCTACACGTACAACTCTTAATCAACAAGGCCCACTCCCCTTAGTCAGTTGCCTATACTCGGGGACGGAACCCAGGATCTCCGAGTTGGGACACTACATAAAAAATTGGTGTCAGGTGTGTGTGGGGTTCTTGTTGTCGACCGTCTCTGTCAAGCAACAGCTTCAAATTCATCACGTCGCGATTTCGTTCTGGCTAGCCACCCGAGCGACACCGCACCACAACATCTCCCAGGCTTGTTAGGAGCCAGTAGATGACGACAGACCGAGGAACGGATCCTGTCCGTAGCAGACGGAGGCTATATAGCGCTGACCGCCGTCGGGAAGAGCAGTTCACAGACCCCGACGTCATGCCAGCTGGGTTAAATTGTGCCCCGGCCACCGTCCTCCTCCGCGTTCGATCGGCGAGTTAAACATCCGCCACTGGGACCTTCCTTGAAGATCGCTTGAGGTATAAGCGACCTCTGGAGCATGGCACGCGTCGTTAGCTCGAGGGCTGCCTACTGAGAGGGAGATCGCCAGTTGGTGTTGTTGCTGCAGACTCCGCAGCCAAGCCGCACGAGCGCAGGACCAGTCGCCGTCGGGGTTTACTAGTTGAGTCCCGCGGTCACTTTTCAGAAAAAGGTTGTGTATCAGATGCGCCCCGGGCTGTTTAGGGTCAGAGTACTAGTTGCGTCCCGCGGTCACTTTTCAGGTGTAACAGTTGTGTACCAGGCTCTCGAGGATCAGAGTATTAGTTGCGTCCCGCGGACACTTTTCAGGTAAATCTCCTTGTAATTCAGGGCTTCCCCAAGTTCCGTTTCCAAAAAGCTTTTGCTGACAAAATGGAACGATGGTGTTGTACTGACACAAAATGTAAATGCTACATAAAGTGCAATGAGAGTCCAGAGATTTTCGAGGGGGGGGGGATGCACAACCATGATGCAGACAGGGAAGCCTGCTTAAACCGACAGATATTAAATAATTCTGTCAAAAGGAAAGCAATGGAGGACTTGTGTGAAAGACCGCACAAATTGATACACAAAGAACTACGCAGCCAGTAGCTGGATATTGTGACTTATAAAGACATAAGGAATATTAGCAGGAACAAGCATAAAGCACGCTTCTCCCAACTACTTCTTCTCCCAACAGATACTGAAGAAACTCATGAAGCATTAAATGCTGCACCACTATTAACAAGTTCGACAGATCTTGCTTGTTAATGACTCGGAAAAAAAACTATTGTAATGTTTTCTTGCAAAA
>Ga0123354_10012356_pt1 | contig 13235 bp, 6 predicted proteins | sample TergutLab28metaG_2_FD_97872 | JGI IMG/M metagenome (GOLD analysis project Ga0123354, IMG submission 97872) | Labiotermes labralis P4 segment gut microbial communities from Petit-Saut dam, French Guiana - Lab288 P4 | ecosystem: Host-associated > Arthropoda: Insects > Digestive system > Gut ...
TGAGGATGGATGTATTAACATCCGAAACATGTTAAGCATTAAATAATGAAATAATAAAGCAAGTGACATCAAGTTGGTCTCTCTTTATTCAACTATCAAGATGATGCACGGTCCAATAAACATAATATTCTTCTTTAGTCCACTGTCATGCAACATTCACTTGCACCACTAACAGCTCATAAGACAATAAGGGAACAACATTAATTTGAGCGCAATTAAGGTAGGGCGGTGCTATTCTGTTCAGTGCAACTTCAAGCTCAGTAAAATATTACTAGAAATAATATTTATAAGTTCCTGAAGAGCCATAACAGAAGATAGTTATCAGTATTAAAAATTAAGAAAAGTTATTGGATTAAAAATATTTAGTGTTTATGTACACTTACACTTACGTGCAAAGTGGCGTCATTGGCTACACTACAAAAAAGCTGGTCTATTTGCCATCAGCAGGAGGGGGGATTCTACCCGTAACCATTTTCCACAAATTACGAGTAACTTAGCACACAATTCGTAGTACTACCTTCCATGCACGTGGCACTTAATACTAACACTACTGCTGGGACATGGGCCTTATGTTAGTCCACAATACCCAACAGGAGCATCTTCTAGAATACCGATATCCTCTCTTTTATTCTATGTTGAAAAAATCCACTTGAAATAAAGTCGCATATCTTCGCCATGTTTCTTCCAATTAGCTTTTGGAAAATGTTTCTCTTTCCGTTTTTCAGTCTCCTTTTCCTGTTCCATGTGGACGTGAAACCCTTTCCAAAATAAGGTTTTATAATGCATTTATTTGGGTGGTGGTGATTGAAAGCAATTACATCCTCTTGCAAAAATATTTTTAGTGGCCGGAGCAGAATGCGATCCAGAGGTTGGAGCGCGTGTGTCGTGTGTGGAGGCAAATACAGAAATTCGCTGTTGTTTTCACGGCAGAACTTCAATCACAGCTTTTAGCAGTGAGACACAAGGCAATCTAGGATAAGCAGACATTCTGTAGGGCATCTGAAATTCTGACAGAGTTCTATCCTCTTCAATAAAAACCCTCTGTGATATCGCCAGAACTGCACATGTGAGCCACAAATACACCTGGCAAATCACCTCTGTGTGTTTTTCAGAATCCGGAACTTTTTAATATAACAAATAGCGCAATGTATACAATTCTGGCCTCCAAACAGGAAAACGCTGTATTTTTCGCCACGCTCATATCTATTAAATTTGATTAATTTCTCTCTTCTTACTATTTTCAATGGTTTGTTTTCCAAGGTAACTCTCTTTCACCTGCATCATATATTGCTTGTGGTTTCTCAGTTTGGACTTGGGTACCGTAGTCATTACAGCGACTCGTTACGGGATGGACTGTACGGGAATCGAATCTCGGTGAGGACAAGATATTCCACACCCGTCCATACCGACCGTGAGACCAATCCAGCCGCCTGTAAAATGGGTAGGTTTCTCTTTTCCGTGTGTAAAGCGGTCCGGGCCTGCCGAAGTTAAAGAAAGAGTAGAGCTATACTTCTACTTCCTCTCTAGGCCTTCATGGCCTGTTCTAAGGTTAAAATTTGCTTTTGACTTTTGTGGTTTCTCAAGGAATTCGAAATCTGTAATCATTTCGAAGTAAATTATATAAAAATTACGCACAGGCTTTTATTAACCGCTGCAACCTTTGCTTTAGATTGTCTTCAGGCGTCCTCAGAGATAACTGAGGACTTCTCTTCATAAGATTACCGGACGGGAACTTGCCTGCCAATTTTCAGTATTATTTCAAGCAACACTGATTCCTTATCTGTCCACAAAAGTGCAAGCTGCTCCGCGCACTTTCAGTGGTGTCAGAGCACAAAGTATTTTGTTCGAAGGCCGGCATCCCCATATATTTCCATTTTCAACGTCAGCACCCAACATATTTGAATGCCCTACATTCATCAAATTAATGTCTTCACATGCCTGTGATGCATGTTTAAGACAGATCTTAGCAATCAGATTTCTGAGCGCTGTACAAGGCAATTTGAAAATATTAGCAGCTGTTTTAGTACATACATTTCCAAATTTTACACTCCTTACATCTTTCGGTATCGTCCCTTCTAATATTTTGGGGCTGTAACCTTTCCTTTTATGAGTTCTGACCGTCTATAACACACGGTAATAAAGAAAAAAGTACTAGCCAAATCTACCCTGTCCGCGTGATCGGAAAACTCCGCTTTTGTAGTTTTGGAAGTAACGGCGCAGGCAGAAGAAAAGCAATAATTTGTGTTGTTTGTGATCAGGAATTTAAAATACGGTCCTGGCATACTTGTGACGTAGGAAAGTAAGTTTTAATATTTATTACACAAGTATCATAATTTGTTCTGAAGCGATAAGGCGGATGGTGCATCTTTGTGTACTCCAATACAACGTGTATTGCTTATAAGGAAGTTACAGGCTAGGAAGGACTGTCCAGCACATGTGACATATCGTAGAGTGCAGACAGCTGCCTCTTTACTTACCACAAAAAATTTACTCTGTTGTCCATTTCGACCGTGCAGTAGCCACTGGTTTTGTTTTATTCGCAATGACCTTGGGTTTGGAATAGCCCTGCCCTACCTTTATAACAACACATACCCTGGACCTATACAAGCCAAAGTTCTTACACTTCAACAAAATTTGGTTAAGGTTACTACTACAAAATTTGTTGGAAACCCTTTGCGTAGTTCTATCTTAACAGAAAGAAGATCGGTCCTATCATGTGCAAAGAATGCATTACACATATAAATTTTGATGCTTAACACATTTGTGTGGGACTGTGAGATTTAGGAATTTCGAACCTTCAGAGATATGTTAAAATAGTGGTGGGTGATGTTTCTAGAATGCAGGTTGGATAACCTAGGAACTTGGTTCGATATTCAGCTTGGACAAGAGATTTTCTTTTTCTTCAAAATGTCCACCCCGGTTCTTGTGCCTGTCCAGCCGATGGTTATCATCAGGGACTTCCTACCTGTGTGCAAAGTGGCCGGGGCGTGAAGCTGACCATTCACTGAGCTTAAAATGTGAGGAACTGTAACTCTACTCGCCCCATATCTGTTTAAAGAAGTGCACAGACAGATAGACAGACAGACAGCGGCGTATCTTATCTCTGTCTGTATGGCACTAGAGCTGCTCTGCAGCTGGCATGAGCACCTATCGATCCACGCGGTGTCATCACCCTGCGCAATCGATCAGTAGCCTCGATTATTGACTCGTGTCGTCATTCAGATGCTTGCGGGACACACAACATCCGTTTGATTAGGCAGACGGAAATAAAAACACCTTTCGATCCACCGTGTTCGTGCCTGTTTGTGTGGGTGTGTCTGTGTTTTCGCGTGTGTCAGTTCGCGCGCGCATGTGTTTTTGTGTGTTTATGTGTTTGTGTGTTTGTACTGTTCATGTGTGTGTGTGTGTGTGTGTGGACTTAGAAATGAATGCCTGTTTAGCTCGGTTTGTCGGCTACGGAAAGAAAAGCCTCTAAAAACAGTTACCTTAAATAACATATTCCTATAATTTGAAGTTCTAATCATAATTTTATGGCCTTTGTTTATCTTTTGTATTTTAAATAACTGCAAATTATTTGCAGTAATTTTATGGTCCTGTTATATAAAACCCATTTCGCATGATTTCCTTTATACTTAATGTTATTGTTTAATGTAGGGTACAATGACATAACCTAAACTTACCAAAACCTTATCTAAACTCACGTCAACTGGTTCTGTGTTTGTGTAGAAAGATATGAATATGTGCAATGATGTCAGCTATAAAAATCTTTCCCGACGTAGACATCTCGAACAGTTGTTCATAAATTACGTTGAACATTTCGTTGGAAGAGACGAAACAGTAAAGAAATAAAAGTTGTAGTTAGATTCGAATGGCAACAGAGGATGGTGGTATGATATGTTACCAGGTTTCAGTTATCGCTATACTGGCAAGCAGTGGATATTGCACTTAAATCCACTTTTGAGCTACGTCATACAACATTATGAAAACACCATTCAGCCGGAGAAATTTATCTTCTTAGCAACAGAGTGGTGGCACATTGCAACACAAACTCAATAAATGGTATGATTTACCAAACGGATTTCTGTTATACAGTCCTTTGTGTATATTTTCTTAACAGTTTTCAGCTCAAGCATAGGCATTCAGTTCGTAACAGAGACAATAAAATATCACCACAGATCTTTAAACATTGTAGAGTCTCGACAGATGGAATGTGGACATTTTATAGGACGAAAGACTTCAATTCATGTAAAAGACTTTCCATTAAAAAAAACACTATTTTTCCTTGCATGTAAAGTGATAACATGACTGCTGTGAAGTTTTAGCACAATGCAGCTTAGTCAGTCAGTCTTAGCGAACATAAAACCACAGTTTATCTACAATGAAGATTAATTTTATGTTAATGGTTCCTTGCATCGCTGATCTATATTAATAATTGTCCAACGAGATGCAACACAAAGCAGCTTATTTGTTATTCTGCAGGTTCACTCTACATGTTTCGGGTGTCAACCACACCTATCATCAGGAATACACAAAACTGTAACTACAGCCTCCGGTACTGGTCATATTTTTTTGTGCAGCTAACTCCCTCCAGCGTGGCCAAGCTAGCTTGGCCATTCCTGATGACGGGTGTGGTTGACACCTGAAATGTGTAGAGTGAACTTGCAGAATAATAAATAGACTGCTTTGTGTTGCATCTCGTTGGACAATTATTAATATAGAATGAACATGTTTCCTGATATCAGACATATGCGTCGAAACTTCACTTTGCACTCATGATACCAAAAACATATATATTGTATATAAAGTTATGTAATTTAAAAATTATACTATAAAGACAAAAAGGACCTTAATTTAAGATGGAAAGATATATAATATTATTATGGCGTGTAAGGTTCTGTATGTGATTATCAGATATTCTGTATAATTTTACAAACATGAAGTTGTCCCTGACACGCTATGACGGTTTATATGGGGACTGTAGTTGTATCCCTCTCCCATTCGCTACCTCAACACTGTGGAAGTATTAGGTTAATTCGACCACTGGCCGGTGTCCTCTCATTCTAGCAGAAACTTGGTTCCCTGCTTAAACGACAGTTCTGTTGTCGTGGGTCATTCGGACACTTCAGCGCCTTAAGTATATGCATCATTTTGTGCAAGCACCAACTGCTTGATTTATTTTGGTGTGGGGGCTGTCATTGCCGATCCCAGTGGCTCGCTTGTTGGGCTTGCGGGTTCGAATTTCGCCGGGGGCATGGATGTCTGTCTGTTGTGAGTATTGTGTGTTATTAGGTAGAGTTCTCTGCGACGGGCTGATCACTCTTTCGGAGGAGTCCTACCGACTGATGTATGTCTGAGTGCTATCTAGAAACCTAAAAAATGAGGAGGCCTAAGACCAGTACGGCTGTCGAGCCATAAAAATATATTTATAATACCTTGTAAATAGTTCTGTAAGCGCACGTAGCAAAACTACAAACAAATGTACAAAATAAAGAAATGTTTAAAGGAGAGACGGAAAATGCCACAAAAACCCGTAATTTGAACCACGGGAACGTCGATCGACGGTTTTATTTATTTAGTGACTATAATTGTTGGTTAAGTATAAAAAAAACCGGCTGTAATTGCCGAGGTGAACGACAGCTAAGGTAATTAAGTACGACAAAGGCCTAATAACCCACCAAAGAAATAAAGATGCGTATCAATAGTTCAGTGTCACCTTACTTGTAAAAGCTATATGTATTTCCAGGATCAATGTTGTATTCCTTGAGTAACATAAATAATGGTAATAAAGCATGGATAACTTAATAAAAAATAATGACTGGAAATACAGAATAAATGTATGCATTATTACTGCACAGAGCAATGTGAATGTTAGGTGTTAAGTTCGGTGTCTGTCTGTGAGTGGTCTGGCCACATGCAAACTATGTAGACACCACTAGCACTAATGGTGAAAATCTGTACTTTTTCTTTGTTACGTACTCTATGTTATGACACGTCAGTAGCTTCTTCCAATGCGAGTTCTCCACAGAGTGCTTATAATGCTTCCCCTTTCAAATTCCTGTATCTTCTCGTTTCCTTAATGTCATTCAGTAGCTGCTTACGCCTTCTTTCTCGTAGTCCCTTCCATTCTATCTTTACCTTAATAACGTATTTTTAAAGGCGCTTTCTACGCAGGATGTGACCAATTCAGTTACCCTTCCTTTTTATAGAATGTAGGTTGTTCCTTTCCTCCTTGACTGGCTGTATGTAATACTTCTTTATTTTTAACACGGTTGGTCCAGTTTATCCGCACAAAATTCATCTTACTAAACACACGTCCGACATTTAAGTTCCGAAATGACGTGAAAGAGCTTTTGTTGATCCGAACAGTCTCATCCTTCATGAGTTTCTATTTCTACTAAAATAGTGCAAGTGATTCTCATTGTCCCCATTTGTGTTCTGTTTATTTAACATTGTTTCATAGACAGTGATGTGGAAGTTACAAATTATAAGTCTCTTTATTATATATTTTTTCCAGACCTCAACTTAACTTCTCTTTCTTAGGTTGTTTCAGCGCTTATTACTCTGATACAAAATTTTGCAATAATCCAATAGCAAACAAACAAAATCTCGAAATTTGTCCCCGTTTGGGCTCAGATAACAACTGCCTGTGTTCGTTAATCTTAGGCAATTTCCCGCAGTTGTTCAGGTGACCATTTAATGCTCTGTTATTTGCACACAATTGTATTCTGTGTCCTCACTGATAGTTTATCGCTAACAGAAGGGCGGAGTGCGCGGGGTTATTTACAATATTGTGACAATTACAAAAGACGGAAACAATACGACCGGTGTTATTATCACGAGACGGTAAGCATGACCCCATAAAATTATTTTACGACATTTCATAGGAGCAAATGTGATTCACTGCGTCGTGGGCGGCAAGTTAGCGATAGGTGGAGTTATTGTTGTGCTAACTACCATGTACCGCAATATTTGTTGTGGTAAGTCTCTTCAGCTCAAAACAACAATAGAAAGTTTCACTCCATTCAAACAGTGCATAAGTTTTCTAAATTTGTGCTTTAGCTGAAGTTCACGTTCTGCGGATTGCAATATATGTGTTTTTCTCGGCAAACGCCTTACACACTACAGTGAATGTCATTTTTCTTTGTAGTTCTATGAATATTGAACATATTGAAAAATTTATCACATGAGTATGTAGGGCTTCATTTGTCCTAAACTTCTTTATCTACCTATTTCTTTCACAATAAGCCTCTTCCGGTAAAATCGATAAAGATATATCTTATCTCATTGAAATTAATTCCGCCCTTCAGCGGTTAGTATGGCGTCTCGGAACCACATCCATTTGAAATCAGACGCGACCTACACATGTGTGTTGGTTTATAAAAATGCATGGAAATTAAAGGGTAAAATTTCTTTCTGCCTAAGACTTAGGCAAAGAAGACATAAAGGCTGTGTCGAGATAATGCACTGATTGGCACTGGGTGAAATTCAGCGTTCAGAAAAATTAAGAAAAATTTTGTGGAGATAACCAGTTGAAGAACTTTCGGGATGAAAACCGACTGCATAGTAGTTAAAAAAATTAATGCTGTAAATGGCTATGAAGAGGGAACACCTAATAAACTCTGTGAACTCTGTATGTTACGAAGTTTACAAAGATCCAATTATATAAGAATTTCCGACGCTCTTAATTAAATATCACGCTTGTAGGCCGGTTAGCGGATGTTCAGGTCCACATTTTCTTCATCGCGGCATGAGATACGCCATTCGGCAGCTATATTTTTCCAGTGACCACTGAATGTGAGATTGAGTGGATTTCGAGGAAAACAGAAAAATCTTTGTACCATTGGATTTCGACCCATATCATCCGGCTGCCCAGCCCATATCCAGTATTTTTTGTGTGGAAGTGAAGAACAGATTCTGATCAGGAAGTATCTGCTGTTATTCAGGTCAGACGTTCATCTTCCTGCTTCCTGTCTAAAAGCATTAAAATTAATATCTAAGATACATATAACTTTACGTGTTCAGTGTTAAGGTTATGAAACTCGGTACTTTATTCTGATGAAGGAGAGAGATTGAAGATAACTTGTCAACAAAATTAATGAGAATGGTATATTGACTATGAGAGATGACACAGAGAAAGACCGAAGTTAATTAAGTAACGAGAAGTTTAAAAATATTTCTTCTTTTTATATTATTAGGGTGATTAAATCATGAAGGGGCAGGACGTTAAAGAATAAAAAATGCACAAAAGTTTGAAATTAAAACCTGAATAAAACTGTCCACTTGGCAAACTTCAACTTGGAAAACAGTTTCTTAAATGAAGAGATCCGAGGGAACAAAACCTGCAATTGTGGGCTGGATTAAACTGGCAAAGGACAGAGCCAAATGACTGACTAGTGAACAAGTTATGAATTGTCCGGTTCCATAGAGACGAGAGTTTCTTGTCAGCTAAGTAGCTAAACTACCAATTGTTTAAGAAGCTGCTGTATCATGAAGTTAAGCTAAAGGTTACGAACAAGAAATGCTAACTGCTCACTGGTCGAGTTTAAACACCATCCAGTATCAAAAATCACACAGTCATTTTCATTGCAGGTTCAAGTGTAATCAGCTGTTATGAACTGTCACTTATCGCAAATAACAAGAGATAGATTATCAGCTAATTCCTGGCAAACCAATGTTTCTGTTTTAAAAGAACATACAGACAGCGAGAATGGAATTCTATTGTAATAATTCTGCTATATTTTTTTTTGTCTCTTTCACGATAACACCTAGTCTTTGGAGACTAACTAGGTATTTTATTCTCTCCTAAACTGCTACGTTGTCTATTTGCTGCAGGCGTCGCCCAACGTTTCAGCCTGCTTTATTCTGGCTCCTTATCATTCTTGAGGTTTTTCTAGATCACACACAACGACGCATCACAATCGGTAGGACTCCTCTGGACGAGTGAAATTCTGCTATTGGTAATAAAATTGTGTTTCTTTCCCCCACATATTTATGGTATGACATTCAGCCCCTCCCTATGCAGCATCGTCAACAAAACAGCGGGTAGAGTAGTCCAGCTTGTAGCAACGTGTTAAATGAACCTTTCTCGGACGACATATCTGTCGATCTTTGTTACAGAGAGGCTTTAATATGTTTCTTCTTCACAGAGCGTAGCTTCACGTACTCTCTGCTCTGAGAATAAACGTCTCTTTCTTGTTTTCATCAAAAATGTAACTCAAAGTATTGCTATTATACATTATATCCACTATAAATTAAGGATATTTTCGTTTTGAAGAAACGTTATTTAGTCCATGCGCTAGAAAAGCTATACATATTTGTAACTGTGTATTTATGTCCTTTTATCCTCTGTTTTACAAAAAGCCTATTACATTTACCCCAGTATATTATACACGTTTCTCTGTTAACGGTGTCGGCCTTAGCAAACGCGAGGCCAGTTTGCGATTCTTGTGGCGGTCCCCTAAAATTCATGGTGCAATACAAAACAAGGACGAATGTTTTGGTACATAAACATAAGTTTGGATGGAAAATTAACACAGTCACTTCTTTAGCATTTTCAGTTTCTTTTAATCAATCAATCAAACACATAATTTATTTAATTAAAAAATTTAAATCGAACCAACCCTAATTATGTTTTCTTGGCTTTATTTACAGAGAAATTTTGCATGATCTTCTCAAAACTTAAATATAAAATCAGTTCGAGAGCTTTGTGTGGTAACGCACTGCGTATTTTTAAACATTACTAATGCGCGAACGCGCCATGAGCATGGGATCCAGTAGGCGCGGGGCCAGATTGCATCAAATGAGTCCAATCTGCCTGAGGCCGACCCTGTCTGTTATTACATCACTTATTCAGGAACTCTGTTGTGAAATTAAATTTACTTCTATGTAATACGTCTTGAGCCTTTGCTTTTTTCATTGTTTTGAAGATGATCCTAATATTATCATGAAAATATACAGAGGCAAAAATAAATCACTCCGCCATTAATTTCTCAGATATTAAACACATTCAAGGATATGTGAAAATGAAATGCATAACTTACTGAAATCTTGATTTTAATTTATGTAGGCCCTATATGTTAAATATTTCAACTTCGATTTGTTTTTGACATATTTACCAATGATCAGTTCACTTATTCACTACACATAAATTTAAATTCGCTCAGTCGGTTTTGTTTGAACCCTCCTTATTACCAAATTTTATCCATTTCCGTTCAGGAGATACTGACACAAAATAAGGGCAGAAAAGTACGGACTCCTTAATATACAGTCATTTTACATAATTTTTACACAACACTCTTTAGATATTTTTGAAATGCAATCTTAATTCCGAAGTCACGGGATTGGTTGCTCACGAGTTTAGAAAGCCGTTACGTCAACAAGATGAAGTCTGAGGAAAAAGGTATATCAATCCAAAAGCAAACCCACTGCGCTGGGATCATAACTGACTGGTCAAAAGGAGTTTGTGAGATTTTCCGGAGCTGTGAATGTAGATAAAGAGTACAACAGAGTGGAAGAGACAATGCTTGAAAATGAACATTATTTGTGTGCAATGTGTTTCAGCAAATTTTCTTTCACCATGCAGTACATATTCCTGCAATTCTTTTCCCATAATGTATCAACTTATGTTCTTGTGTTTCAGTAATAAGCACTGAGTGGGTCCGAGCGCCAATGATTTCACAAAAAGTAGGACTGCCTCTACTGCATTAGGAAATGCATTGTCTTTCGCCTTGAAATAGTCCTCCTTGCTCTGGTGAAAAAAAAATCCTTTATTATTTGCATTGATAAGACCTACAAAGGACACTCTGGCGGATTTCTGTGACACTGATCTTAAATTATGCTAATACCGATGCCAGTTCTCACGGTGTTCGTCGCCGAGGTCATTAAACGGAAGAGCTACTGGAATATTCCTGCACACTCTGTGTTTAGTTGGAGGTTGTAAGAGCCATCTTTGCAGTGCTGATTTTATCAACTTTGAGTAAATGTTTCTAAGCGACTGCGAAATTTACAATTACGAAATTTGTCGTACACGATGATGTATGCGTATCTGTTGACGTCTTTTACAAATGAACCGCTGCGCAAAAGAGTCAGCAGTTACAGAGAGCCCGCAAATACAGGTGTCCTTAATTCTAGAGTTTCCAGCTGCGAAGGAAATGCGTCTAAATATAATAATACCTAAGTTATGTGAAATAGAAATAGTTTGGTTTAGCGATGGGATTCTAAGGTTACATTTGCAATTTCTCTGTTCCGAATCTTTGCCAGATTTGAGGCTAATCCGCACGGGATTTTCGTTGTTTCTCTCAGTTTATTCAGGCCAATACTTTAATAGTACAATTAGACACAATAAGACAGACTATTTTATACTTTCTTATATATTTCTATACAGTTTGAAGCTATTTAGTGCCTACAGTTGAATATAACAATGACAACTTTTAGAATGTTTTACAGTAGCCTCGAATTATTGGATATTAGCGAAAAATAAGTTGGAAAAGTGGTGGAGTAAAAGGTCGTGACCTATTTTAAAATACTACTCCAGCATTTACCTGGAGGATCTGAATGAAACCATGATATCTTTCAGTTAAGAGAGTTGGTGCTTACAGATAAAGCTTCATTTTATTCATATTTTACGAACATGGACATAGTTGTATTTTAAGTCGTGACATTGGTGAACTGCTTATACCGAATTCTGCTATATCACGTGAAAAATCACGCAGGTCGAGATGCAAACCCTGAGGATCTCTAACACAAGTAAAGAGCATCATTCTAGGTACGATGTTACACGAGGTATGATGCCTCTGACATCCAGTTCACGTCGTGCTGTATCGTTTGGCGTGCACAAGTTGGTATTTTAACAAGAAGTCGCAATTAAGTACACACGACCAATTTTTTTTCAGAAATTCACAGTTATTATCTGATAAATATCTCACGAGATACTCGCTTCCTAAAAACTAGAATATATTAACGTTAGCGCCGTATTTTACTTCGTTATGTTGGAAACCAGCAGTGGCCGAGTTATTCATTTGCAAAGTGGAATAACTTCAACCCAGGTCTTACGAGGTCAGCAGGTATTAAAAATGTTACTAGTTCAAAATCTATTATTACCTTTTTTCTGATAATAATTTCCTTCCTTAGGACATGATGAAGGCTTTTGGAAGACTGGAGTGTAGCTCTTCTCATCCTTAACTTCGACGACAGGTCCAGCTGAATAGACAGCCATCCATTGAACATGAATCTGGGCAGTTTGAAGACTTATATGGGGTAATGAACCACTATTCTTCAGTCGATCATACCGAAGCCTAGTCGCTCTACAGACTGAACTCTGCTTCCATTCTTATAAGACAGGTAAATTGATACAGTCTTCAAATGCGGTGTATAAACTGCTGAATGCTTTACATTCATCTATTTCTTTCTTTCTATCTTTGTTTCTTTCTTTCTTCCTTCCTTATTATGAGTTCTCCTACCTGCCCATTGTAGCTGTAGAGTGTTATTGTTGCACGTGATTACCCTCAGTAACACACTACACTCGGTATGACTCCCCTGGACGAGAGATTGGCCCTTCGCAGAGGCCTGTACCTGCAAAACCCACAACATTCACAAGAGACAAACATTCATGTCACCGGCGGGATTCGAGCCCACAATCCCAGCAAGCAAGTTGCAGCAGATCTACACCTTAGCCCGCGCGATCACTGGGATCGACCGCTTTATCTCATTACTAAAGAATCATTCCTTCTAGATAAAGGCTCGCCAATCAGCCCACAGGAGAGCCACATAATTCTGTGACTATTTACCTGAGGGCCGCAATTCTATACACATATATCGAAAAAGGGAGGGGGAGTGAATGAATCAACTAGCAAGGTGTTATTTGCAAACAATGATTTACGCTAAAAGTACGGTTGAATGACAACGTAATAAGTCTTAGTAAACTCAGTAAAACACAATGAAGGATTGGCTTACTGTGTGCAATCTTAGTGGTGGTAAGTTAGAGTTTCTAAACATTTTCTATGTTAATGTTAATAAAAATCCAACCAGATGCAACAGTATGCAGATATTTATTTACTGCAAAGCCACTCTACATGTTTCGGGTGTCACAGCACCTATCATCAGGAGTACTAAAAATTAGCTGTACCAGTATTATAACCTGTACCGGAGGTTGCGGTTACAGTTTTTAGTACTCCTGATGATGGGTGCTGTGACACCCGAAACATGTAGAGTGACTTTGCAGTAAATAAATATCTGCA
>Ga0123354_10012357_pt1 | contig 13233 bp, 13 predicted proteins | sample TergutLab28metaG_2_FD_97872 | JGI IMG/M metagenome (GOLD analysis project Ga0123354, IMG submission 97872) | Labiotermes labralis P4 segment gut microbial communities from Petit-Saut dam, French Guiana - Lab288 P4 | ecosystem: Host-associated > Arthropoda: Insects > Digestive system > Gut ...
GGGGGTAAAGGCGGCCGGTGCGTAAGGCTGACAACCTACCACCATCCTGTGCCGTTGTCACGAAATCTGGGAGCCTTAACTTCCTGGAACCCTCTGGGCCCCTCTGGGCCCCTCTGGGCCTGTAACAGGACTGCTTTACCTTTACCTTCTACTACTAATACTACTACATCATTAATGTATATTTTACATGCAATAGGATACATCCCAGTAACACTTGGTATTGTTAAGAGTTCTATAATGCCTTCCACCCATTTCATGACACCAAGAGTCCCTTATATTTTTTAATTATACCAAGGCAAAGGTTAAATAATTTTAAGAAATTAATGAATATATCATATCCCGATCAGCTTCACTCAATTTAAATGATCTGAATAATTGCCTGTACTTGCAGTATATCCTGAAGTTGGTAGAACTGTTTCCATGGGTCAACACCATGTGCAATATTCCCCTTGCATTGTGAGTCTGCTCTGAAACAATTACAGTAGCACGGAGCTGCTCACCTAAGAAAGAAAACAAGTAAGTGTATTCACACAGTCTACATAACACAACTTTAACACATCCTGTGATACCAACTATAAGAGTCTAGCTGTTCTCAGCAACAGCACATTTTATGAAGAGATGCATGTAAAGTCACAGATTTTACTTTGTTGTGCTCTATGCTTTTCTGTGTAACATAGAGCATAATTTGATCTGTTTATTATATTTGTGGAAGATGATTAGAAATGGTTTGTACAAAAGGGTGAATATTGTAATGGCAGTAGCAACCCACGTAGTAATGTAGTATACAATAGCAGTAAGATATGAGATCAGAAAGGAAGTAGGTACATGCATGCAGAATTTGAGTTCTACAAGAAATTAATATTATGTGAACACAAGTCCATGTAGCATAAAGAAACACAAATCAATAAATCTATTTTTATATCATTATCATCATCATCATCATCTCCTTTCCTGTCATCATCATAACTGCCATCATTGTAATCATCACCACCACCATCAACATTGCCACCTTCCTCCTCCTATTCTTCCTAATTCCGCCTCCTCCTCCTCCTCCTCATCATCATCATCATCACCATTGTCATCAAAATTGTTAGTATTATGGGACTGCTAATATAAAATTTAATTAAAGTTTATTGGAATAATTTGCATTTATGTACCCATTTTACCTATTTAAGAACGTATTTTACATTTTTGCCTTCTGTCTTTAACATCCACACATTTTTAAAACAAGATTCTGACAAATGATTCCTCATTGTATAGTCACTACACCCAATACAGAAAAAATGCTATTCTCTAAACCTAGCTGACTGTCTAATTTTAGTGCCATTGTTGTGTGTTCTTTGTAGCAAGTAACTCTATTGTTACTGTAGTTCAATTTTTATAATTCAGGCTGTCATGCTGTTTTCTTGTCATAAACAGATAAAAAGTTATGATATCCCTGACACCTATAAATTTGTAGAACATCTGACCAGTTGTATGAAATGCCACACAGAATGGAAACTTATCATGAGATGCATTTCTGTAAATATGCAGTTATTCAGTTATCATATTCTGGTTCAGATTTTCTTACATCCAAAACAGTGGTGCATTTTCTATACCTTACAGCCATTTTTCCAGAACTGTCACATTTGTACAATAATTTTGGCCACAAAACACGACTTTGCAGCAAAGCCAAAGATATGTCTTTTATTTCTGTTTTTTTAATCTTTTGGCACACAAAATAGAACACTTAGAATTCTGTATTATAGAGCAATAACCTTAACTGAGATAAAAATAGCAACAAACAAGGTTTTTCATGACGTTAAAGTTAGTTGAGTGCTTATTTCTTTCTGTAGGAGGACTGTTGGTAAGAGTAAATGATATTATATTCCAGTAACAATCTATAATACCGTAAATTAAGACGAACTGTTGCAATATATGTTTGTTTGCAATTCAAATAATAACTGGTACAATATACATTCTGTATTATACTTTCTAAACATATTTCTAACCCTTTGTGTTACACTTATTATTTACTTACTATTATTCTGAAAAGATCACAGCCACTCCAGCAAAAGGTCCAGTTTGTGAAACATGCTCTTTTCAGAATACTAAATGTTGGACCAAGTCCAGATCCACAGTAATGATTTTTTTTTAAATATTAATTTAAAAATCAGGGCATCCATCCATATTCCTCATGGCATTTATCTAGTCAGCTGGTAAAATGCACCCTTAGCAATTCCATTTATCAACACACAGCAGTTACACAGAGCCAGAGCATCATAGTCAGTATAGCTACTGGGCTACATGCTGGAGAGTCCAAGGTCCAAACCCCAAAAGAGGCAAGAGATTTTTGTCTTCTCTAAAAGTCCAAACTAGCTCTGGGTCCCACCTTCCCTTCTATTTAATGGGTACAGGGGTTCTTTCCCAGCAGTAAAGCGGCTGGGACATGAAGTTAATAACTCACCTCCATCTAGCGTTGAGGTTAAGAATGGGTGGAGCTATACCTCTACTCCCCTGTACGCCTTCATGGCATGGACAAGGAAAACTTGACTTTTACCTTACAATAGTTTAATTCCTATGTCATTTAACAAGCTTTTTCCCACAGGCCTTATGTTTATTTTCATACTATGTATATTTACAAGGGGAAGGGGGGGGGGAGGAGAGAAAAGGAAATTAATATACTCTAGTACTCCAGTCCCCAACTGCAATCCATTCTATACCACTTCATTAAATGCCTTATTCAGAGCATCATGATGTGTAATTATTTACCATAACATAAATCATGTTCGAGCTGTTTTAAATTATCTTACCACAGTAAGGGCTGGAATCTCTTGTGACCAAGTAAAAAGCTCCTCTCCCTCTTGCTTGATCTGCATTGATACCCATAATCCCACATGAATGTGCATAAGACCCAATTTCTCCTGCACATTTTTGTAATGAGGGATAGCAGTCCCCTTGCATGAAGCTTGATAAACCAGCATAACAGGGGTATGCCATAAACTGACAGCTTCCAGGCCTGTGATTGAGACTCTCTATAAACAGACGCCATGCTCGTATGTGGCTGCAAGCAATTACAGCATCCAGAGAGTGGTCTGTAAAATTCCACACACATGGGAGTAGTAATAACTTGTTAGTGACATGTAAAACTGTTTTTTCTGGTCCTTCTGCATCTGATTAATGTATCTAATGCCCTAGCTGTAGAGTCTGAAGATTGAACACCATTAATACCAGCACACATCACTGAATACAATCCTGGACAAATTCCACCACACATCACAATTCTTGTTACCAATATTCCTAATAACGATGTTAATGTTACTCTCTCATCACCACAAACTTCCAAGTAGCAATTTTTTTTATATATTTCCCAACTAAAATTGTGTGTGCATTTTAGTCTCACTATCACAACTATAGTACATGCTCAGCCCATTTTAACCTTCTAGATTTCACTGCCTACATGACATATATTAATCACAAAATTTCGGGTTGTGTAATGTCTAAAATAACAACTTTTTTCATTTGTCTTATATCTGAACATTTTCCAGAATTCTTTGCTTCCAAATACTTTTACTTGTTATCTACATATCAAAGTAATAATATTTATTTCACTGTCACATGAAAGTTGATTTTTTATGCAAGATGCACATTGTTTAATTACATAAACCATACTACATCATACATGAATGTGACTGTACTTGTAGCTGTATCATGCAACAGATACTTAACAACCCTACACCCCCCCCCCCCAAAAAAAAAAACTATCATTCTATTTATGTAGAGTGACAGGGTGAAAACTGTTTGTCTGTACAATAACAGAGCTCATTCTTGTCACTGAACATCAGAGAGTACCTAATTTGATGTTGTGCAAGTTACTTCACTTGGTTGTAATTCAATTATTCACTTCTCACCAAAATGGCTGACCACAACAGATGCTCTCCCATCACTGCATCCTGGCTGTTCTTGCCCACCGTTTGGAAAGAAGTCAACATGGCCAAGTGGCTGAAGTATACCAAATCCATCTGTCCAGACCGGGCTTCCATCAGTATGAATTACATCAACAAACTCTGCGTCACTTTTGTCAAGTTTGCGCTCAGGCTCCAGAAGTCGCCTAGACCTGAAGATAGGGGATGCTGGATCCAAACCTTTGAATATTAGAACTGAGTGAGGAAGGAAAAACCACACCAGGGTCAACTACATGAGAGAGAGAGAGACAACAACTTTTCAACTTCTTCAGTACACTTCGTTTGTTATGGAGTTTCTTCCATACATTTCTGGTATTCTCTAGGGCTGTATCAACTCCTGCTCAGTACATACAAGTTTCAATTCCGTACTCCTCTGCTTCATTGATTTAAAAATATAGGTGTCTTTCTGAGAGGTTCTTCTGTGATATGAGAGCTGAGATATTTAGAGCAGTGAGTTTTCAAGTTGTGTCTTCTGGAATGTGAAACTTTCTAGTCTTGTAAGTGGATACCAATGAAACCCTGAAGAGAAGAGCAGAGAGTTCTTCCAAACCAGTGGTATCCACCTACTTAGTATCATACTCCACAACAGCACAGTTTGAATTCTGTCATAATGTTTGTCAGTAGTACTTAACGTATGTGATCCCTAACTCTCCAAACATGATTGAATTTTGAGAGCTGGTGAGGATAAATTTATAATAGTGATTGATGGTACTGGCTGTTAATGGCCAGAACTCCATGCAGTATGAGACCCACGGGAAGAAAGGATCTGCACAGGAAGACTTGAAACTTGGCTGCTCACACAAAGGGAGGAACATAGGCTGAATGGTGTTGTAGAATGGAGTGCTGAGGAGAATATTTGGGCCTACAAGGGATAAGGAAACAGAGGATTGCATAAAACTACATAATGAGGAGCTTAAGGAACTGTACTCCTCACCAAATATTATTTGGGTGATCAAATTGAGAAGAATGAGCTAGGCAGGCATGTAGCATGTAATGGGGAGAGGAGAGGTGTATACAGGGCTTTGGAGGGGAAACCTGAAGGAAAGAGACCACTTGGAAGACCCAGGCATAGATGGAAGGATAATATTAAGATGATCTTCAGGAAGTGGGATGGAGGGCATGAACTGGAATGATCTGGCACAGGAGAGGGGCAGGTGGTGGGCACTTGTAAATGCAGTAATGAAACTAGGTTCCATAAAATGTGGGAAATTTCTTGACTAGCCGAGAACCAGTTAGCTTCTCAAGAAGGACTCTGCACCATGAAGTAAGTAAGTATAATTTTTATGAGAAACAATAAGAGAGAACAGAAACTGCATCATGAAATTTCTTATGTTAGTAGTGGAATGTAGTACATAGAAACCATTCACAAAATGAATAAATGCAAAGGAAGTAAACTGTAACAAACATAAATGTGAACACATGACATTATAAATTGTACAATGCTTGTACAAACACAAAATGCTTGAAATAAGGAATGCAACCATAAAATCATAGAGAAATGCAAGATACAAGAATGAAGACCTACCAGTACATGACAAACTGTTTTAATTTCTGGACTTTGGAATGAGCTTCAAAACATCCAAATACGAATATTAAGAAAGGGGAGGAACCACATGAAAATCAGTTGCAAAGAATTTATGCTCTGAAATTACCTGTAATCCTGCCAACCTTCACACGGAAGCGGTTAAATAAAATATGGGCTGCACAAGCTGCTACATGGGCCCCAAGGCTGAACCCAACCATATGGATATCTGAGGGTCTTACTCCTAAGGCCATCATGTCACCAAGAAGCAAGCCGGTTTGTCTCCCCACTAGCTCTGTGTTTGCTACTGCTTGTGAGTATGAAGGTCCTGCAGCTCCTCTCTCCCAGTCCACTGTTATCACATTCATGTCACCCTAGGAACAAAGCATGTTTGCAGGGAAACAGCATAGTTGTCAATATATCATTTGTAACTTCAAGAAACTGATATAGGAGGACAAGTTTTAAAATGTATCTGTAATAAAGTAAACATATTTTCCTAATGCACTTTTTATTTTGTACATGGAACTGACCTTGATGTCCTTTCATTGCAAGTATAAACCTACTGCAAAATTGATACAATGCATTGAGCCCAAAATTATTTTTCATCAAATTTCTTCAAATAATCAACACATCAAAAAATTAGGTTAAATGTTGTGGATGATAATCAGACATACACTTTACACTTGGTACATACCGTGTATGTGAATGACTGTTTTGCAATAACTGATAAGCTCTGATCAAGTTTCATGTGCAGGAGAATTTGGACATTGTGGATTTTATTAAGTGAATTAAGATGATGATGATGATGATGATGTTGATATTTTTTTAAAGTATTGTTGCAACCTGTACACACCACACCACATATACAGGGACATTGTCCATGTTGGATTAAACACTAAAAAAGATGTTCAGATATACACTGCCACGATTTAGAAGAACACTGTCACTAATTATATTTTACATATTTTGAATATTTAATATTTAAATTTTTTGCAATATGACTTATAAATATATGTCCTTAGCACAATAAAAGATTCAAATATTTTATCCATACAAAAACTGGTATTAAATTGCAGAATTCATAAAATGTTATGAATTTCATAGATTTAACACATTTTACTACAACTGGTTCAAAGCTTGGTCTGCATTCTCTGAAGATGGTATTGTCATGCCGAAATATGTTGGAGTGAAGTGACTATAATGCATTTTGTTGGTATATTAAATGAAAATATTTGGACAAAGATGTTCAAAATGAAATATGTTCAGCAGTGTTTTTTGTAAACATGTAATGTGCAATAAGAGGAAATTCTCTTCCATAGGTTGTACAGAGAACCCTCTTGGAACGCAGGTTTTGAGGCATATCAGACAAAACCACGTTAAGCAATACAGCGTGACTTGAATGTAGAAGCTTATGGACACCACCACCCCCCTCCCCATCCCCACCCCCTTCAGTTGCTTACAATATATGCATTTTTAGATGTCAAACACTTACCCAGTGCTTGGGAAGGTGATGCTACCAACTTTCACAACTGTTGGGTGGAAGTAATCGCCCGCCTTTATTTGTGTGTTCAAATTTTTCAGCAAGCGGCAATTTCCTCTTCCACCCTCCCCTCCCCCACCATAGATTTAATTATTTTCAATTCAGAATAGTCAAAACTGTCTTGGACCAGGTGTAACTGCATTAGAGAATGAAACAAGTTGGCAAATATGAAACTCTATTATGCATTTGCATTATGCTCTTTACAAAGAACATAAGAATGCCTTTCAAATGCTAGGGCAGACTAAAGTTATAGATACTAACCATAGAGTCTGCAGCTGATGTTGGCAGTGGTTTGCGCTGGTGAAAGGCGACCGTACCTTGTTTGTGACCACTAACTGATGCATTCGAGCTAAAATACATTGGGCTAAGGTGCAGTTGTGTTTTGTGCATGTGAGATAATACAGATATTTGCTGTCATGTTCTGTGTGGTTAGAGCTGTGGATAAATTTGACTTCAAGCTTGTTCTTAAAAAAACTATGTCATACTGTGAAAGAGACTCATGTTTTTGACAGGATCTGTATGTTTCTTCCAGCCTGCCATAGCTATTGTAAAGGGGTTCTTCCAGTGTGAAGGTCAACTGCATTTTGTTGAGTAAGACACAACACATAATAATGTGTGTCGTTTTCAGTGTTCTGAATTAGAAGGGGGTGGGTACATCAAAACATAACTGTCTTTGTATCCTATTTACTAGGCTGATGACATGTTTCATTCACTGTGGGCCATCCTCAGGTCACAAAAATATATAATGAGGAGAAAATATACAGTATAAGAACATTAGTTGTTGTGCAAATTCTGAGCTTTCAACGAGATCTCGTTGTCTTGCGGTTATGTATACTGAAACTAATAATATATTCGACAGGTAAAGTGGATGGAGAATAAAGTATATATACATGTTGTAAGTGATGTCTTATGAGTAAAATGCCTTGAGTTTAAAGTACATAGTGTGTTGTACACTTTGATTGCTGTGAAAAAACCAGGTGGGGATATTTTTGTGACCCGAGGATAGCCTGAAATGGCCGAAACATGTCGTCAGCCTAGTAAATAGGATACAAAGACAGTTATGTTTTGACGTACCCACCGCCTCCTAATTTGCATAAAACACAACGGGGATGATGCATCTAAGGAGTGCTCTGAATATTTCTCACCAGGTTTAGGAAAGCATCCACACCAGCAAGAGCCCCTTTGTCTTTACCACTGCCTTTAAAACCATGGATGATTATTTTTACAGGGTGTCGCAGGTCAAAATCTGACTCTAGTAAGAACTGTTTACTTCCGCTGGTAATAATCTGAGCACCTTCAATGTTCAGTGTTTCTGCACGGTTGACGATGTCACCGTTCTTGCGAGTGAAAAGCAGGAAAGTTGTACCCACACTTTCTGGCGATTCGGGGGACTTCTTAAGAGGGGAAATTTTTCTTGGTACTGTGAAACAACCGACATCGTCTGGAATAAGAGCATACAGAGCTTAGTGAAAATAAAATGAATAATTTATTTTACAGGTACAATCATGCACAGCATCACAACGTAACTCAGCTAGGCTAACAGTTTCAGCTTAATACAAACCATCACCAGGCCTCTTCTTTTATAAGAACCATTTTTAGTCAAAAATTTAACTGCAATTACAAATGAGATCTCCTTCACAAAACACGTTATAAAATTGGTAAAATGAAGAGATTTTCCTCTTATCTAAAATGCCTAGCCAGCTGTAGACCCACCCAGCCTCATAAACTTTACCTGCCGGTGCAGTATCTGTGGAGTACATCTAACCACTCACCCATCCTCTAGGGCAGTGTTTCTCAACCGCCGGGCCGCGGCCCGTTACCGGGTCGCGAGAGTTTCTCCCGGAATTTGTCGTTTTAGTTTTCTAAGCAATTTTCATGAATAAATGTTTTATAGTGGAAATATTCTGAGGAGAAAAATATTCGTGAATTTGTCGAAAAACTCAGGCCCAGAAGTTGGCCTGAGGAAACTACAATATGCTACAACATTTCATTAGTCCTGTGATTGATAATTAATTTAAATGTAATTTTATATTTGTCAACATCCCACATCGTATACATAAGTGTATTAATACTCTTTATGATTACGCCATAATTAATTATTAATACTTATGTTAGTTTAATGTATGAACTTAAAAAAAATGGAAAGGTATTTACGAGTAAATTTGTTGGGACCAGACCCTTGTCTTATGAAAAAAGAATTTACCGGGCCGCGGTATCACAAAGGTTGAGAAACACTGATCTAGGGCCAAGATTATGAAGGGCTCAATCTGTACCAGCACCCCAATGTACTTTCGTAGCTTGAAAAGGGACAGCTTTATATTTACTCTAAATTTTCACTTGAAATATGTTTCAAAATTCGTTCATTGTTTATGTTACAAGCCATTTCCTCTTATGTAATTGTTTTATTGAAAACAATTAGGTTACATCTGATGATAATGTACATAAAAATTATATTTCATTGATAAGGAACCGAAATTCTCTCTCCGATTGCAGAAGAGTTTCAACATGGGAATAAACGATCTCGCCATAACACAGTGTTTTCCACTTAAAACTGGCCGGCTTGCTCGGAGAAATCAAGGAAGCGGTCAGGTTGGAAGTGGCACGTTCTGTGCTTTCGCTTATGGACTATGGGAAAAGAAAGTACGAACACCCGCCGTTTGAAATGTTTATAGAAAATTTACAGCACCATGAATTTCGAAGTCATTAGAGCTGTAAGAAATTTTATGCTCTTTGAACCCTAAGTTTCACTTCCCCACAAAAGTTCTAAAACAAACCGTTAAAATGCAAATCAATCCTGCCACACTCTTTACTTGCGAATAACGGCGCTAACAGTCACCACTTCAATTGACTAAAATATGACTAATATGTAATTATACCCCCTACAACCCGATAAAATTGTGCTTAGAAATGCTGGTATTACGTGGCACAAAGTGTACAGCTATATACAGTATGTTTCCACAATTCAAATAGTTCCAGTTACACACCCTTTACAACCGTCAGATATAAATTTAAACTTTGAAGCACAATGTTAACCATCTGTACCACTTGCTTTAATATCATAATAACACATTGTTTTCACTTTAGGAATTCGTATGATTCCGAAAATCAACAGCGATTATTGTCCTACAGAACAGCCTTTTGTAATGCAGACTGAGTGTTGTGTATGAAACAGGAAAGCAATATCTGTGTATTTTTTAAAGAAATTCCTGCTTCATCGAGTTAATAACGAGTGAAGCGAGAGTTGTTGTTAATTGGTTTGGACTGATCCTATAGCCAGTCGGGACGTAGAGGGGAAGAGAAAAATTCCTACCCCCGCCAGGAATAAGCGTCTAACACAATAGCAGTATGCGGAAATGTTGCGAATCAGCGCCTAACGTATTAGCGGTACGTGGAAATGTTGAGAAACAGCGTCTAGCACACTATTTGTATCCGGACATTTTGATCAGCGTCTAGTACACTAGCAGTATGCGGACATTTTGATCAGCGTCTAGTACACTAGCAGTATGCGGACATTTTGAGGATCATTGATGTAAGAGCTACAGCGTGTTAATTTTGCCGGTTATTTCACGGAAATTATTTAGGAAACTTTCACTTTTGTTCAGTAGAATAACTAAAAGCCTTGCTTTTAAAAACTTTCTCCAGCCTTGGCCTAACCGATGGATCGTGACATCAGTGAAGCGCAGCCAAGAAACTACGCACAGACCCTAAACAGGACTAAAATGTCGGTAGCACTCTTTTGAAGTTAGCCTGCTTTCGAAGGCCTGTACCAGAATGTATCAAATCCCTTCTGTATATATTAAAAAATGAAAATTTTGTCTGTCCAAAACCTGCTGGCACATAGGGAGAGGAGGTATAGCTCAACTCATTCATTTCATTGATCATTCCACTGGTGCTTTTTATACATATTCAACTGTCATTCGCAGAATGGGTACTGCGCCCGCGAAAGACGGCATCTCCCAGGTGTATGGACTAACCCCAATCAAAATATAAAAAGAAGTAAAATAATGAATCAAATCGGACCCAATATAGCCTGTCCGTAGAATAGGTCCCAATCTGCTGGTTAAAATGAAAACAAGAACAAATTAAAATTTTGTAATGCTAATTGTGATGCTTGAATTCGTGCCTATGTTTTCAGTTCGAAAATATTTCGTAAAGAATGTAATGTACTCTATTTCCAACGTTGAAAATCTCTGGTACTTTAAAGAAAGGTAATGAGCAAGGGGGCGAGGAAGAGTGGTTGTCTTTACAGTTCGGCCTGCAGGACGGTGTTCCCAGAGTAACTTCAAGACAATTATGAAGAAATCGCTTGTCGCCATGACATGGAGCCTCCTCCATTTGTTTTTGGAGTAGACTAAAATGGTTTCCAGATATAGATGGTCACTGCATGTACTCGTATTAAATTACCGGTCGCTGACAGTCGACAAGCAATAATCTTCCAACTGCACAGTTGGTTGGAAGGCTAATAATTCTCCGGCAAGGACAGAATGTTGCATCCAAGAGGATGTTACAAAACGGGGTGTGGACTGGATCTTTTGGCTCAGAATAGAAGCCAGTAACGGGCTGGTATGAACGTAGTAACAAAACTTTGGATTTCGTAATAGAGGAGGACATTTTTGTCTAGTTTAGCGATTATCAACTTCTCAAGAAGGAATCTGCTCCATGAAATCAGTTAGTTAATTAGTTAGTCAGTCAGTTGGTTCATATTTATGAGTACATAAGAGTAACTTGCGCCCTTCCATCTTAAAGACTGTATAAAAAGTGAACCTCAAGATTTTTAGTTAAGACAATTCTATCTTGTACTGAAACTAATGGGCTGAATTTTGATTTTTTGCTAAAAAAACGTAAGACAGAAAATATTTAATAAAATGGACATCTTATTGTTATCACATGCCTTGTTGCCTGTTATATATGTAGGAATTTTAATTTGAACTCCAGTCAAGAAATATCGCTTATCACTTCTCTGCCGTAGTTGTTATTAACCAGAATGGTAAAGGTAACATTTAATACTAAATAAAAATAAAGAGATATAGCATATGCTATATAAAATTGCGCGCACGCGCGCGTGTGTGTGTGTGTGTGTGTGTGTGTGGGTGGGTGGGTGGGTGGGTGTGTTCGGAAGTGTTAAAGTGACTTAAAGATTTAACAAGGCCATTAATTTACTTTGAACTTTCATTGATTGAATACAAACCATAACAAACTTCTTTTCTTGCCTGCCGTGTCTGTTCTCGTTCTTGTCTTCTAGTGCCGATTCTTTCAATCTTGTCTCGAATTCCACCCCCTCTCCCCCTTAAAGGACTCAATACGGCCCCATCTGAACACACCATGACAATATGACAGTTAAGTGTATACACTCACTTTCACTTGCGTTTCGTACAAGCAATAACAAAGAATTTAAAATAGGTAAACACAGTACCTTCTGAATCGGCAACTACAGTACCATCAGTTTTGAACAATTTGATTGATGTCAAAGTAAGTATTATTATGAACCATGACACTCCACTGCTCATAAAATTTGCCATAATTGAAATTATAAGTAAAAGAGGCTACTCTACGATTCACTCTGTTGTATGCACTTGGCGCTATTGGTTTGTGCGACAGAACTAAGCGGCTTTCACTTTCTTCTGCTTTTGAACTTGTCTCCGATGATTTATACTGATGTGCGTGACATCTGTTTTCATCTGAAGATACTTCGTTTGTCCGTGAGTTCCGTCGTGCATGGATTAAAGTACGACTGGAGATTTGAAAGCTATGGTGTCATTGACTTACCGGGGCAGCTGAAAGTTCCTATTGGATTCAGTCACACATGTTTCATTGTGATGATCCTTGCTTGATGTGCTACCTCAGTCACCATTTATTTTAGATAAGAACATGTGAGTAACAACTAAGGCTGGAGAGAAGCTCCTTGCCAAAGAAATTTAGAATTTAGTTTCCCAATGTCAACACCCAAGACAAGAAGAAAATTCCCTCTTTACACAAATTACATAGCAAATCTGAATTCACAGCGCGCAGTTCGTAACCAGGGCTGCTGAGAGCGGCTACGGGCCCTAGTGAAACTCTTTTTTCAGCCCAACCCAGCAAGGACGCACCTGCTAAAATTCAAAATACATTTAACATGTTGAGGCCCTGGGTCCCCTTTCAAACTACCAGGCCCCAGTAATTTGTACCGGCTTCCCCCCCCCCCCCCCCCCCCCCCCCGCCCCCCCCCCCCTCCCTCCCCCCCCCACACC
>Ga0123354_10012361_pt1 | contig 13230 bp, 5 predicted proteins | sample TergutLab28metaG_2_FD_97872 | JGI IMG/M metagenome (GOLD analysis project Ga0123354, IMG submission 97872) | Labiotermes labralis P4 segment gut microbial communities from Petit-Saut dam, French Guiana - Lab288 P4 | ecosystem: Host-associated > Arthropoda: Insects > Digestive system > Gut ...
AGTTGAACGGTTACGGAGATAATGGCCAGAGAAGTTTGAAACTTTGACAGCTGTTACACACTTATTGATTACCAAATACATATTAAAACTGGCAGGAATATGTGGTTTCTGTAATGTTAATACTGTACTTAACATCAAACTAACTTGTGAGTGACATAAAGCCATTAAATTGAACTAAAAAACACTCGCACTCATGTCATAGTTGTCCTTAGGGTTCCAAACACTATACATGAGAATGCCCAGCGGTGACGTAACATGGCTGACTGTGGCTAGCGTGAGCTGAATTGCCGTCATATAACACCACACTCAAGGACGGAAATGGATAAGATTGTCAGCTGACAGGTACAGTGTGTGGACCCACAAGAAGACCACACTTTTCTCAGGCCATTATCTCCGTAACCGTTCAACTTCGGACATAGGTGTTTTGGGTTATATCGGTATACTTTAACGTAAGGAACACCCTCCTGAAGTCTGGCACATTCCTCCTGGGACACCCTGTATAAAGCAGATTACGTTTCGTCTTTAAAAGGTTAAAGCGCCGAAATGTTCAAAAATAATTCTTCACGAAGGTGAGGCTCTTGCTACGTGTCGCCAATTCGTGAACCGGTTACCCAGTGACACGGCGTTATACCTCAGTACAAGGGAAACCTCAGTCAGCCACACGGCTGCGAACAACTAATATGTCGTACACAAGACGTTTCCCTTCCGCCCTACGCGAAAACGTTTGGACCATGAAGTGGATCCAAATCTCGGTCACGTTACCGACCACACTGATGAAAATTTTAGTACTTTTCCGTAATCTGTCCAAGCGAGTACCGAGGCATTAGTTTCGAGGAGGGTATTTAGAAAATGACCAAATAAAATCTATGTTTTATACCTGCTATTCTCATCTGGAAAACATGGTGTATGCACTAAATTTGGACAAGGCCCTGTCAAACGATGGGGTTAACACAATATTCACGGACTAATCCACGCACTATCTTGCTACGTTTTCCACATATAACGCCTCAACTGATCTGTTCGTCTAGAGCAGTGTTTCCAAAGTTTTTGCTCTCGGACCCCTTTTGGTAACGAAAAATAACCACGGATCCTTATATCCTTAGCCATGTAAATATAGACAGTCCGGATGAGAGGTGTCCAGAATTAGATATTTATATCTCAGAACTGACTTTAGATGGCTACGAACACATAGCAGTAATATATGTAATAATGCTTTGAACGATTTGACCTTAATTACTGACTGTCGCTCGCTTCGTGGGTACAGGGGGTTTCTTAATTAGATATTCTAACGGTCATGAGAAATAAACATGTCGCCAATTGAAGAAGTTCTACGATTCTCTTTAACAAAACAGCAAACTTCAAAGTAGCGATTACAAAAATGTATCAACGGATCCTCTGGGTACTGGTTGCGGATCCTTTAGAATCCGCGGAGCAAACTTTCGGAACCACTGGTCTAGAGCAGTGTTTCTCAACCGCCGGGCCCTGACTTCAATTATACCGGGCCGCGAGAAATTCTCCTGGAATTGAAAACTAATTTTAATCTAATTTTATATTTGTCAACATGCCACACTGTACACATAATTGTACTAATACTCTTTATGATTATGCCATAATTATTAATACTTATGTTAGTTTAATGTATGAACTTAAAACAAAATTGGAAAGGTACTGACGAGTAAACCTGTTGGAACTGGGCCCTCGTCTTATGGTGGAGAGAGAGAGAGAGAGAGAGAGAGAGAGAGAGAGAGAAGAATTTACCGGGCCGCGGTCTCAAAAAGGTTGAGAAACACTGGTCTAGAGCAAAGCCCTAGAGGTACAGTGCTATTACATCAAAACTCCACTGAATATGTACGCCATAAATTTGAAAGAGTACTTAGCTTGACGGGAGTTACCCACAACGTGAGACGGTGCAAAGCCGACCGAATCTTCACTTTTCACTAACATTTGGTGTTAACTATCATGAACTAATTACGTTCTCACAAACCAAGCGCATTAGACAAGGTCATTATCCTATCTGACAATTAGCATCTCCCTTCACTCGAACTATTTCGCCCGGCAGCAGATAGAACAGCGCTCGCAGGAATTACAACGACTCGAGTTTCGGCTGAACGTGTTGCAGTTAATATTAGGTGTTACTGGCAGTACTAAGAGAAGGTGCTGGAAAGTAGGGTGAAGAGAGATAAACCAACAAGATGCAACTAATCCGGTGTTTATTATCAAACTTCTATCTCAACATGTTTCGGGCATCATTATGCCCATCATCAGGAGAACAAGACCAGTGCAGAACACCATATGCAGCAATACACGGTCTTGTTCTCCTGATGATGGGTATAATGATGCCCGAAACATGTTGAGAAAGAAGTTTGATAATAAACACCGGATTAGTTGCATCTTGTTGGTTTATCTCTCTTTACCCTACGTTTCATGATGCACGGTCACAAGAACCTAAAACGTGCTGGAAAGGTTTCCCTGTGACTCGCAGGCACGCGCCATATCTAACAGACGGGTTGTTAACTGCACACTGAAGATTTACAAGTTAAGAGAGTTGACGGGAATTCACTACCGACAGTTGTGAGATTAAATAATATCCTTCATAAGGCGGATTAGTTCAAGTTTTTTCTCAGCACTTCTCGTTTAAATCGTGACACTGGTGACAGATAACTTGTCACGAATCAGGTTTGTGTCTTCAGACTGGTAATTGGCAGGTATCTGTTCCGAACCTTGGCTGGACTATCGCATATCCTGACCAACATATATAGAGGTTTTCCTAAGGTTTCCAGGCGAATACCTTAATAGTATTTTCAAGCAGGCCAAATCGCATTCTTCCTAAATTATCCTATCATCAGTAACACATTTTTTCATGTTAGCACATATAATTTGTGAACGTCGAAACGCGTCGTTAAACAAAGAGGTTTAATGATCATAAAACTATATCTACCCATGTGTAAGTAATTAAGAATAAAATTAATCTCAAAAGTCGCTGAACACAATGATACGTTTATTTGGAAAGACTGCACCAACACTGCGCTGAGTAATACACAGCAAAAATGGTGATAGCACTCGAGTTTAATCCAGCTCAGCGGGGCGGGGATCATAGTGAATGCTAAAAGTGAAGTAACCAACAGTTGGGCGAAACCAGTACGTTTGCCTCTTGACAATATTTGGGGAGAGGTTGAATGCAGACAGCAAAATTACGAAACTGAACAGTTGGTCAAGGATTCGTATGAAGAGTCCTCAAATCTTTACCGAGGCGCGATTCAAACTTGAAAGTGCTTCTGAGCGGACGGTAGTCGTGCTGTGGTTTTACACACAGGACGCCGAGGGATATAAGCCGCGACACAAGTGTTTGGATGGCGCTCTCGGACTTCTGCCGGCCCGTAATATGTAAATGAACTGGAGCACCGACCGACAGCAACGGTGCAGCCGCGTCATTTGATTAAAATACTGTATTTGTAAATAATTAAGGACAGGACGAGAAAGGACGTTTGGAGTTTTGCAACCATGCCCCCTGTAGCTAACGTGCAAGAGTAAGTTATGAGCAGATATGCCTGCTACTAAACAAAATATAATTCTGCCTCTTGTTCCGTATGGGTACAAAACTTGCTGTCGTATGACTGCTGAGCGAAGTACGTGGGTCTATGAGGAAGGAAGGAGCAGGAGGTTAGAGAAAACTGATTATTGACGGACTTCACGATTTGTGTTCCTTGCCAATAATATTACGGTGATCACATAAATGGGGAAAAGATGGAGGTGCATATGGAATGCATGAGGAAAGCGGAACGCCTAGTGTTTTGTGGGGAAAACTGAAACAAAGAGGTGACTTGGATGACTAGGAGTAGTAGGGGGGATGCTGAAATGTGTGTTAAAGAAATAGGATTGCAAGGTGTGGTTGGTGTGATCTTGCTTAAGATAGAGCATAGTGGTGGGCTGTTGTAAACACGACAAGGAACCTTCGGGCTCATATAAAATGCTGAGAATTTCGAGACTAGTCGAGGAGCTGTTATTAGGCCTACCTTATGAAGAAGGACTCTGCACTGTGGCGTCACTTACCTCTTTATACAATGCAATTTAAATAACACATGTCAAGAAGTAAAGATAGCCACGTACCATGTACTGATATTATTTTGATTTTCACTTTCATGGTTAAATATATCCTTGGGGATTGAATTAAAATTCTATAGTTGTAAATAGGCTTATTACGGACAAGAAGATAGAAAAGCTGGAGACTTGCCTCTACGCCTTCTATACACAAAATCTTACAAATTAATTAAGATACGCTTCGCTTGGCATTTTAATCAACGACACTCGTAAGTTAACTGAAATTGCTATTTGTAAATATAAAGGACAAGATCATGAAAAATTCTTGGAATGACACCCCACGTAATTTATACACAAGCAGATATTCATTTTTAAAAATAACTATTCATAGTTGGACCAATAATATGGAAGTGTTACCAACAAGTCTGACATACACCAAAACTTTAATTAAAATAATACACTTCTAAAGAGTTGAAAGTAAGAGAAGGCTGGTAATGCCTGGAAATAAACTTCTGTGCTTCCTATATGCCTTAACAATGTTGTACATAGCGCAAATCAATAGCATCATTACGCTTTATTGTCTGAGCGATATGGAATGATTTGCAGTACGTAGTATACAGGTGCACTGTACGAAATGTATTCTTATAAAATGAAAGCCAACGAGATGCACTGTTTCTCAGATTTATTTGTTCTGTTGGCTGTTTGCTAGCGTGGTCAGGATGACCACGCTAGCAAACAGCCAACAGAACTAGCATGATAAATACATTTTGTGTGTATACAGCGTTGAGATACTCCTGATGATGGACTGTGGACATGTCCGAAACATGTAGAGTACTTTATCAAATAAATCTGAGAAATAGTGCATCTCGTTGGCTTTCATTATAAGAATATATCACGATGCACGGTCCTCTGAATGTCAAATGTAGAAAATGTATCTGCGATGACATTAAATGCGAAATGTCTACTATATGTGCTGGTCTAATTGTTTTAGGTATCCGCTTATGCTACAATCCTGCAAATTTAATTTTAAACAAGACAGGCAATGTAGTTGTAACGTAACATTGGAGACACGTTCGCACAACCATTGTGTCAGTAGAAGAGCAGTAAGTATTACACATTCTGAGTGTGTGTGTGTGTGTGTGTGTGTGTAGCCTTAGTTATCCAGCATGCAAAGCGCACGCGCAATGTTATCATCTGTGGCCTCTCCGGGTCTACTATAATTTTCCACATTATCTTAAACGGCACGATATTCGAAAAGAAAGTTACTGAACATACGTGTGTTTTGATTTTCTCTACAACTTGTGTCTGACCATTTTTCATTCTGAGAGGAATGGAGCGAGATAGGATAAAAAAATGTATATTGGTCCTTATGTAAAGTAACCGTTATTCTTGTCGGAGTTTAATGAAACTTGAATTTTCTCGATAGATTAAAAAAAAAAACTCAAATATCAAATTTCATGAAAATCCGTCCCGTGGGAGCCGAGTTGTTCCATGTGGACAGATGGACAGACAACATGACGAAGCTAATAGTTGCTCTTCGCAATTTTTCGAACCCACCAAAAAATAAACGGAGGCGTTATTGCTAATTATTATGGGATTCCTAGCAGTCGCAGTGTGGGAACAGGGCCATATGCGGCCAGTCGTCCCTGGATTATGTACCCCGTTTTTCTAATCGTTATCTATAGTTTCTCTCCATTTTACCTTTATTTTCCCGTTTCACTGAAGAGTTAACTCAAGGTGTATTACTATGCGCTTTGATGTTCCCGTATATTTCAAGCTGTTTCTTATGACCAGAAAATATTCATTTTTGTATTGAGATTAGTAAATACAAACACGAATGTACGACAGAGAGGTGTATGAGAAAAGACTAGGATTCTCTAACAAAGAATTAATGAAACTGAAACACACAAACACATACTCCATAGATGAAATTGAACTGCAAATATTTAATGAGATCAAGAACAGACGTTGCAATAGGAAGCAAGAGTGGATATATTATTGACATATATCAGCTGTGCAGGTTATATCACCGAGTGGTTGCATAATTATGAAAGACGAACTGGTAAAAATGTGGGCCGTTTTAAGGTTATTCGAGCATTTTCCTGGAGGGACTGAGTAAAGCCATGACGCCTCGTGGACGGGTAATTTTCATGCTTCATACTCGGAAGGCCCTGGGTTCAAATTTCATCCAAAGACTGGTTCGTCTGAATGACATGTTTCATTGTTTTACTCAGTGTCTTACAGCAAGTGTACCTCAATTCCGCCGCAGTCAAGCCCTCCACAAAGTTTCCAACGAATTTCTCACTGGTCACTTCAACACACAACGGTACGAAGTCTCAGCTGCTGACAGCTTCGGTATATGAACCCCGAATAATAGATAAACGAACGGCAAACTTAAGACAACTGGCGTCCTGACCGAGATTTGAGCTCAGAACCATAGTATTACCAAGAAGGAGAGATGTCCAATAGCACAGTTCGTACAGATCACGGGGGCCCGGATTTTTTCCCCCCACAGCACTTAACTGCAAAGTCTGGGGCGGGGGATGAACACCTGCTCCGACGCCCTGGAGTAAAGGTGCCCTCCTGCAGTGCCCCTTTGTGGCACCACCATTACCATGCTTCGAGAAGCAGACCGCTCACTTCTAGAACTCAATTTCGTACGATACATAACACAAAAGCGTTGTAAAGACGAGGAACTGCTTAAATTTCAAGGACCAGGATTTATTAACTGAACCGTGAGAGGCGAGACTGTTAGATGAACGACCACGACATAGACGGCCAGGGTTCAGTTCCTGGCAAGACAGGCACTGTTACCGCCCAATGGATATCACACTGGTGCAGTACTGCCTTAGTTCTACCAGATCCGACATCGTTCTCCATCTATTTGTTTAATGATTTCAAAATGTTTGTCTAAGCAAGGTGAAATTATTTCCTGCTGTTTCAATTTAAGACAAATTCATCTAAGCAAGTACAAGAAATTAAGGCGCAGATGAACCGTACCAATGTATTAACAAAGACCGTGATGGATGCGGTATACGTCACTAATCAAAAGCAGCATTACAACACTGTCCTCCACAGCAATGAAAATATTAGGGGTACGGCGCACCCCACTGATCAGAAGAGGGACTGCAACATTCTCCTACCTAAATGGTTACAAACACCAGGTGTAAGGTGTATGGCATTAATGGAAACAAAGGGCAAGTCATTTGGAGGAATATGACACTCCTTAACACAGGACCCTGCAGCATGTAGAGGTGACAATATGACATACAAGTACAGACATTTCGGCACACCCTGCAATGTCCCTGCAGTACGGTAGGGCGTAACAACAAGCGAGCTGTGTCAACCTCTGATGCTTATACAAGTACCTGAGTTCAAAAACATGGACAGAAATAAGGAACTGACTGACCGACTGCCTGAATCCACGGCGCAGAGTCCTAATTGAAAGACTCATACTTCCTCAGCCATTCAAGAAATTCCCTGCATTTTATGAAACCGAATGTTCACTACCTATTGCACAAAAGCCCGCTAATTGTCCCTACACAGTGCCAGATCCAATCGACACCCTCCCAACCAATTTCTTTAAGATCCATTTTAATATTATCCCCCCTACGTCTAGGTGTAGCAAGTAGTCTCTTTCCCTCAGGCAGTAGCTATAAACATTAATATAAGGTTCAGAATAATATTAACAACATAGCTAACGCTTACATAAACAATTACTTACTGCCTGCGTACGTTGAATTCTACATTGAAACGAACGGTATGCAATATCGACCACTCTGTAGAAGGGGCGCCACAATACCATTGTATATATACCAGTACTTATAACGAGGGTGACGTACAAGAAACACCAAAACTATTGTATATATACCAGTACTTATAACGAGGGTGACGTACAAGAAACACCAAAACTATTGTATATATACCAGTACTTATAACGAGGATGACGTACAAGAAACACCAAAACTATTGTATATGACGCACCCGGCTACTCACAGCAAGGGGTTCATTCACAAGTACTAGAAATGGGGTACGAATCGGCCAGCCACTGAAACCTGAGGTGGCTATACAAGGCCCCACCAATGAGAACAATGCACATATCACTCTCTTAATTGCAAAAGAACCTTGCAATGCAGGTGCGGTCCGTCCTATTACGAAACACTGCCAATATCTAGGTCTTTTTAGATCACACGGGACCAATACTGTCATTAGAAGTACTCGCGGAGATGAATGTTAGGGGTACTGTCTTCTGGGCCGTGACACCATGTAGTACACTAGACAGCTATTTACAAAGAAACCTGCTTCCTCCTTCACGGTAGAATACACAAACTCGCAACTGAAATTTATCCAGATGAAAAATTTTCACCTAGGACCTACGTAGTTGTTTCTGTTAGCAGCGGCGACGGCAGCAGCAGAGTATGGCAAACATAGAGCCCACGGTATGAATTACTCCACTCTGAAGATGGAGGAAGCACGTTCGTTCTCTAAACATTGGTGCCTTTGTGCAAAACTGCACGGTGTCACACCATAACGTAAGGGACTACTCTTCTTATAATAAAACCAACTAGATGCACTAATTTCTCAAATTTATTTTTGGAATAAAACTCTACATGTTTCGGACAGTTCCTCTGTCCATCATCAGGATGTTCCATCCTGATCCTGCTCGCAAGCTGTCAGCAAACCTGTATGACATATAAAATTGCTGTGTGTACAGTGAAAAACTCCTGATGATGGACAGAGGAACTTTCCGAAACATGTTGAGTTTTATTCCAAAAATAAATTTGAGAAATCAGTGCATCTAGTTGGTTTTATTATAAGAATATATCAGGATGCACGGTAATATGAACGTCAAATTCGTAACGGACTATGTTCCATATTTCCTTTCCGTGCATCACAATTCAATTACTATAATTTAAGCCAACAAAGGCATACAGCTGTAATGAGTTACAGTAATATAAAAACTACTAAATCCTGTATGTTGCGGGTATTATTGGCCCATCATGAGGAGCACAACTAAACTCTACTCCCTGACGATGGCCCAATATGACCCCGAAGCATGCAGGGGTTAGTAGGTTTTGTGATATTACTGTAACTCGATACATTTGTGTGTATTTGTTTGCTTCAATTATAGCAACCTGACAACGTTCCCTTTCGCTCACAACTGTTTTGTATTGTGACTAACAAACAGTGGAACTGCGGTGTGTCTACTAAGTACCAACTCCATGAAGTACAGTCCTTTCAGAAGATAATAGTTTCTCGGCTACCCAAGCAATTCTCATTTTATTGAACCCAAAGGTCCACTACTGTGTTTTGAAGAACCCGCTACTTGTCTGTATCACGAGGCAAATTAATCCAGCCCATGCCCTCCCACTCTGTTTTTAAGATCCATTTTAATAATATCCGCCCATATACGCCTAGGCGTTCCACGCGATAGTAGAAACATAAACCGAAGAATGTCACTTTCAATAAGAACTGTTTGGCGACTGGTGGTGGTGGTGGTGGTCGTCGTCGTCGTCGTGGCAATGGTATGCGAATGTAAAAACATAACTTCGAACCATAGTCCTTGAACGCACTGCCCCACAATTAATCGTTTCGTGATGATGCTCTACACATGAGACAGTTGTGCATGTTACTGAATTACGAATGAGGTAGAAACACGATACTGCATGTCAATTTCGGGCTTCGGCCGAGGTGAAGTTTAACCCCTCTCTCTTTTGGGATGTTATGGGCGTCGGTTGGTAGTTTCATACCGACATTTCGGGACAACTTGTCGGTCCCATCATCAAGGGTAACCTACTTAACAACCTATGCCGCCTAACTTCCCAGAAAAGCGACGGTATCGACTATAGTGAATAATATACAGGTAGTGACGTAGAAGGAAGCCGTTGTGATCTATCCCAAGGTATCATCCCTATATTAGCCTTCAGGGTCTCCGCAAAACCACAGAAAACTTCAGACACGATAGATGGGTACTACCAGAACGTACGCATAGCTTTACCACTACACCGTCCTGCTCGGACACTGTTGCGTGCACTTCTCTGCACATCTGGTTAGCATCTTGGACAGGGCAACTTCAAGAAGAGCCGCGGGCCATGGAAATGATTGGTTTTGTACAGGACGACCCACACCCCTCGGTTCCCCAACACGTCAATTAACACGCCAAACAAATCAGAGCAGCAAAATAGGCCTACAGTCCCACCTGCTAAAGTTTTCGGCACTTGCAGAGATGGAAGAAACTAGAACGTTGCAAATTCACAACAAATCCACAGAACAAATGAGTGGATTCAGATGTCACTGCACGATAAGCCCACAATGGACAAGGCGTAACGTCCTTAACAAATACGTTAGTAGTCGATTACTTCAGTAAGTCAAAGGCAGTGGGAAGATTAACGACAAACGTAGTGCCATATTATATTACTTAGCCAAGCGATAGCTGCTTTTACAGGTCTATATTTACTGTCACACGTCAAACACACAATTTATACGTCCAATTGTATTACTCTTAAGAACTCCGTTCTTCCGACATATTCCGCTCCATCACTGGGTGTTTATTGCCCAGTTTCTGCAAGCGTTGTTGGTCCAATGAACCACTGGCCCTTGCAGATGAGACCACTACACTGCCTCCAAACGTTGGGCAATCACCAGCCAACGACAGAATGCAATATTCTAGAAGAAAAGAGTTCTCAAATTCGCCGCTTCGAAGGCCTGAAAACTCGCATACTTTAATCTAATTTCCCTTCTATAAATTGTTGAAAATGACGAAAGCACAAGAGAAGGTCATGACTTCTAATGCGTCTATTCGCTCGCCCGTCCGTCCTCCTGTTTGCTTTCCAACAACTGAACGGATGTAGGTACAATTTTGTCTTAGTGAAATCAGTACTAAAGGTACTCGGACAAATTAATTGTAGTCTGTATTAATGCAATAATACTTTACATGAAGCTTAAAGCTTTTGTGCTACTGGCGTGACCTCCAACTCCGTACCAAATTCAGTCACTGTGGGGACCCTAACGAGGGAAATGCCGACTGGAAGTGTTGGTCCTCCCTTCCCTTTGTTGCTCGGTTTATGTTTCCGGTCCCGGCGGCAAGCAGTCTCCCAACCAGAGGGCGTTACCGCACTCCCTACCGACACATGTAAAGGCTACACTGCCATATTCATCAGCGTCTTTGGCTTAAACAGACTGAAAACACGAGATTGTGCCATATGTGTTACGACGTTTCACGTCAAAGTGACAACTGACGTGGGCTTGGGATGGATGCGCGGCAGACGTTCGATTACCGGCAAGGACAAATATTCGTCACCTCCGACACCCTGTCCAAACCGGCTCTGGGGAAGAGTTCAGCGCCCCATCCTACGATCACCTCGACTTCTTCGCCGGAGGGTAAAGTGGCCGCAGTGTAAAACTCATCATAATTCCATCCAGTGCCGAGGCTGTGAATGTTTGGAGTTCAACATCCGCTCCCACTACATGACTTCATTAGTCGCATGGTCAACTTTACACTTGCCTTTTGCAGATAATTACATCGCCACCACTTTCTCGCTACAGCCTTGTTTGTATTGCGTTCTCATACTTCTGCAGGGACTGGCAGCATTCCTCGAGCGTGTGTGGCGCTGTAAAGAGAGACGAGTAAAATGATTTCAAAGAATCATCACAGTGGACCTATGAATGTAGCTCTACAGAGGAGATAAATAATAGGGTACCTATGAAGACTTCTATCCAAAGCGTATTACATTTCACGAGAACCTTTGCAGATCATATACCCGAATTCAAGTGTATATTGGCAACTTCCTTTATCTTTTTTTTTTCCGGATAAAAATTACCACTGAATCTATGTGGCCTCCGGACTTCCATATTTCAATAACATTATTTTTCTTGCTTTGAAACGTCAGCAGTTTGAAAATGATGTATTTTGGCTTACCTACAAGGTTAGAAGCCGCAAAGGCAGCGATGAGTGATCACATGGAAATGATATGCTCCGGGCGTCAGAGATGTCAAAATGATGAAAGGTACCTCAAGAAACATTGATATGTTTACCAAGGCAACTCAGTTTACACACACACAAACGGAAACGTACTGGGAACTGGAACTATAAACAGGGCAGCTCTGTCATTCCGTACAGTTGTCACGTTGCGGGGGCACGGTGTACATTTTCACACATGTAAATAACATTTATTTCACGGAAGTCTAAAAGAGTTTGGTTATTTGATAATTTTGTGTATATAGAGGAGAGTGGCGTATTAAGGACGTGGGACACTATAAATATTCGAAATAGAATTGGGAAATTTACAATGGAGTCGAAATTATATTCCTCTTCGGCACGGTAGCACAAACTATAGATTAATTCTCTCGTTGCCTTCCTTTGTTTAACAAAAAAATGTAATAAAAATATGATGATGTAGTTCCCTCATGTGTATAATATATTATATGTACTGAAAGAACAGTAAGCTTGCAGTTTAGGGCAATTTATATGCGGCTGAACATTATATGAATTAATTATGAAATTTTAGAGGCCTCTTGTGAACACGGCGAAAAATCGTCTGGTTCTACAAAATGTGGAGGAAATATCTTACTGCTGCCGTGACAATGCCTCCTCCAAAACGACTTTGTTCCATGCAGTTACTCAACCAGTAACGTTGTCCCTTTGAAGGCAGGTAGCAGTAACGGTCTCATTAATGCCAGATACTGTAGATACAGTGATATGAGCTCCTGATGATGGGTGGAGATACCACCCGAAATATGTTGAGCAGTTTATAGATATAAATAAACTGCGTATTGTTGCGTCTTGTTGGATAATTACTGCCACATATTCAAACTAGCTTTTACAAGTCATATCCTTCCGATCTACTTGTTCATTTTCCGGAGAAAATGTCGAAAAAATGCAAGTTTCATTAAAATCTGACAAGAATGCAGGGAACTACGTACGAGGGTCGTACCGAAAGTCATGAGCAACAATTTTTTGTAAAGTAACATGCTTTATTATTGACAAACCAAATACACCACCTTAATCTACAGACCTTTCTTTATTTTTCAACATAATCGCCACTTCTTTGTACACATTCCTCCCAGCGTTCTGGGAGTCTGAAAATTCCCCTTTTGTAAAATTCCGTTCCAGCCATCCGAAGACACTGACGCACTGCTTCCTGAATTGCCTCCGTTGTCTCATAACGTTGTCCGCGCAGCTGATCCTTCACA
>Ga0123354_10012362_pt1 | contig 13229 bp, 13 predicted proteins | sample TergutLab28metaG_2_FD_97872 | JGI IMG/M metagenome (GOLD analysis project Ga0123354, IMG submission 97872) | Labiotermes labralis P4 segment gut microbial communities from Petit-Saut dam, French Guiana - Lab288 P4 | ecosystem: Host-associated > Arthropoda: Insects > Digestive system > Gut ...
TGAGTGGACCCCGTTCCAGACCCACTACTACTCAGAAAATCTGGTAGCGCCGGGGATCGAACCCGGGACCTCTGTATCTGTAGCCAGAAACTCTGACCACTAGACCACAGAGGCGGTCTACCCGGTATGCACTACTCTTTCCTATATCTTCCAACACGCCTCGTCTATTTATTCTTCCCGATTTGATCACGTGGGGTACAGAGCATGGAGCTCTTCTTTATGCATTCTGCACCACCCCTTATTACCTCGTCTCTCGATATCTTTATGGTGGCCGTTTGATTTCTCATGGTTGTTCCCAAATACTTTAAATTGCGTCACTTCAAAATGATTTCCTAACTCTAAGCTGCAAAGCTTTCCTGTGTTCTGATTCCTCCACATAAATATATACGTAACCTTTTGACGCCTAATGTCAACTATAGTGGTCGTACCGCATCGCTAACCTCTAAAGTTGCATTTTATATATTTATTCAACAAATATGGGTACTGAATATTTTAAACATGGTATATACTCTCCGTTTTTTTCTTCAAAATGCAGTTTGTTTCATAATTCTAATGTAGTTGGTTCCTGTACTATTCACATTTTATATACAGGTGTGCTAAAATCAAAAAAATAATTCCGGCGCCAAATGGTTAATTTTCTCTGCATTTACTTTTGGACCAATCTCATTGAAAGTGAAAAATAAAGTTTATGAAATTCGGAATGAAGTTTTATCATAAATATACCTACACATTCCTTATGAAATATTTTTTGAAGTCATGGGAATTTTTATTGAGGTTTATGTTTATGGTCATGAATCTAAGAATTCTGAAAAAGTAGGGTAATTTTAGCAACTGAGCCATTGTCAGCTCCTCGCTGACCGTAATACCTGAAAGTGGTCAGTTATGATGCTATAGTGCTACTGAAACATATCAATGATTTAATTAGAGTGGAGCGTATGTACTTGTCTAACACAACTTTATTTGATGGTACAGGTGTATAGAGTATTTACTACATAAGGTACAATTACATGTTTCGGCGCTTGACAATGGTCATCTTCAGGTTTTACATGAAATACTTAGTAAGCAGTTATACGAGACTTATATGGGTTGTATACAGTGAGGAGGTAGGAGGTGAGGTGGGCACGAGATCTCGTATGTGTCATGGAGGTTGGGTGGTGTGGGTACAGGGGGGGACTGTGCTATTCTATGTTAAGTCTAAGTTAATATAATTAGTTCTATGGTGTCATATTATGTGTGTAGTAGAATGATATGTATATAAATACTTATCTTATACATATACAACGTGCAATACTATACAATAATGTGGTTTCTAAAGTTACAGTTAGAACCACGCTCCGAATAACCGGCCGACAAAACTAAAACACAACCCACCTCTCCTACCTCCCACTGTATACAACCCATATAAGTCTCGTATAACTGCTTACTAAGTATTTCATGTACAACCTGAAGATGGCCATTGTCAAGCGCCGAAACATGTAGTTGTCCCTTATGTAGTAATATTATATATATATATATATCTACCATCAAATAAAGTTGTGTTAGACAAGTACATACGCCCCACTCTAGTTTATTGAACATAACGGGGATGACGAACCTTATGATATCAATGATTTATCTGTAAATTACAAGATTATGATTAGTATTTGAGTTAGGAAGATAAGTATTAATACACTTTGGCTGCAGAAGGTGTTTATGTGGAATAGAGTTCGAGAGTTTGCTCTTGTTGCTGTTGTATACAAATGCGCATCCCCCTTCCGTCCACAAAGATCCAAGCCCCTAATGGTTAAGTGCTTAATGCAACAAAATATTTTCTATAGCAAGCTTCGGGGCCCTTGCGAGCATGCCTTTTCATAAACAGTTTTTGCTGTTGTCGGCAAACATCAAACCCTGATCTTTGAGTAAGGAACTTGTCGAAATATTTTGCTGTAGTCTTGACCCAAAACATGGTATTGCTGACAGGCCGTTCCGCTATAAAGCCATTAGGTCGACAGTTGCAGGCAGCAAAACTACCCAAGTTTGATTTACAGTTGAGGGATCGCTCTATTTGTTGCTACCGTAAATGTTCGGAGGGAAGAGGAAGGTAAATGTTGAGTTCTTCCCATGGCCATTTTACCTGCCTTTGTGAATGCTTACAAAAACGGCCTAGACAGGATAAACTCATCAAAGAGAGTGACAGAGGCCTTGTGCAGTCCAACATGCATATTTACGCTTAAATATATACTATACACATGACTGACAGTTATGACAACGGACAAACCCAGCCTTCTATGATGCTCCAAGACTTGTAACATGAAATGTTCTACACGGACAATCTGTTACAAAGTGACTGGTACTTGACTTTGCTCGGCGGATAGTCCACGACCTAAACTTTCCGAAGAACATTGTCCTTAGTGTCACGCGGCCTTCAATACATGGAATTTGCTGTCAAGATTAAGTCCTGTAGAAGACTGGACTTTACCAATCCTATGACAAAATTATGCGTGCCATATGCAGGATAAACAAAACTGCAAGCCGGAGTCACTTTTAAAGTGGCGGTAATGCAGCATATACAGCGTGTTGTCGGGCCCTTTGTACAAGTTTTCTTATCCTTAAAACGCTACACAATTTTACATTGCTGCCACTGCCAATTCCAGAAAAGGGGTTACTGAACGACTCTACGATTCCTTCACCCTGAAGATGGTAACTACAAATTTTGGCGAAATTTCGTAAATTATAATCAACTAAGCAGTCTAATACACAACGCCGATTCACACGTTTTGTAGAGATGATAGGATATGATAAATATATCATGCATCACGTGCTTATTTAAGCTACTGTCATTGTCTCGGACTTAAGCGAAAATGTCAGTATGAAAACACGAACGGGCGGTATCAACAGCTGCGACTATAGTACTGCCCAAAATAAACGTACGGTTTTTTATGGAGATGGGCGCACGCTCGGCTATTTAATCGCGGCGACGAAAAAGTCGCAGCATATTTCATTGAATGGCGCCACGATTGTCGCTTGACGACTGTTTGTACAAACGAAACAAAAAAAAAAAAAAAAATATGAGCGCCACTCTCGGCCAACAATCGCTCCATTCTCACCCAATACAATAAAATTCCTTCGTTTGTGATAGTGCCGTCATGCGCAAATAAACTGGCGGTAATTTTACCTAACAGTGTTTCTCCTAGGAACTGTAAAAGAACGCACGTATAACGGCTGATATTTTTGTCTGATATGAACCCAATTTGAATTTTCTCAAGAGAATTGCAATAAAGTTTCTCAGTATAAAATATCGCCCAAGTCTGTGCACTGGGAAAAGAGATTTTTTCCCCCTTCGGACGGGAAAACTGACAGATAGACATGACGAATAATCTTGATATAAATTATCCCATTTGGTGTATCACATCACTAATGTATATGTTTACTCAATTATTTTTCACATACCAAAAGGTGTTTGTAAACATTTTTCTGGCGACTAGTTTCGGTTCTAAGATCGAGTCATCATCAGGCCACTGAACAAGAACAGCATAAATAGAAACATGTAATACTAAGCCAGAAACATTACGAGATTTCTATAACGCAAGCTAAAATAGAAAAATTTTTCTTTACAAATAATTAATGCCAAAAGTGCAATATTCTTATTCTAATACTACCCAGTACTCACGAATCTGAATTTCTTATTTTTCTGAAAATAAGATTTGGAACATCCAATAATAATGCTCTAGCTTACTGAAGGCTACTGTACAAAACATATCTGTATTATATACACGTCTGTAGTAATCTGCACATCTAACATCTACATACCGAAATGCCGACACATCGGATGGTGCCGGTAGCATAACACGCAAGTTTCTATACCGATTTTATACATATTTTCAACCCTTTAAAATTGATACTTCACTTACACTTGCTTTTTAATAACTATTGCATTCGGTAAACTTTTAATGCAATTTTTAACAATTTGCTTAGACTTCACGCACAGATAAACTTAACGTGTTTTACTTACCTTAAGGGTATATCTTTTGATGCGAAGAGGAAAATCTGCATACCAATGATGCACAAAATTTATATTTTATATTTGCAGTTCCGCGCATCCTAATTCTAGGTTGAAGAAATCCGACAAGACGTAACTGTATGCAGATATTTATTTACTGCTAAATTACTGTACATGTTTCGGGCGTCCATCGCACCCATCATCAGGAGTACATAAAACTGCAGTTGCAGCCCCTGGTACAAATCATGCTATCTGGGAAGCAAGCTTCCCAGATAGCATGATTTGTACCAGAGGCTGCAACTACAGTAAATAAATATCTGCATACAGTTACATCTTGTCGGATTTCTTCAATTTAAGTTCATATTTTTACTGATCTTATGTAATGGCTTGATTATGGCTCGATCTTAGAGCCGCAACTACATTTATAAATGGCTTCCTATTTGTGTGTGATTGAAAATTCAATCAAAACACCAATCTGAGACACGACGAAGCTAAAACTAGCGTTTGTCGCGACTCTGACTGTACCTAAAGCATTTAATGGTCACATCCTATAGTGAATTTGTAGGGACTACGACTTTCTTTTCAGTTATTTTGATTTCTTAGCGATGTGCACAACATTGTTTTTTTCTATGTTTTTTCGTCACTGCACTAACCAAGCACACACACTAGTGACATATTCTCGTACTCCACATTTCTGTTTTTCGTCACCGCACTAACCAAGCACACACACTAGTGACATATTCTCGTACTCCACATTTCTGTTTTTCGTCACTGCACTAACCAAGCACACACACTAGTGACATATTCTCGTACTCCACATTTCTGTTTTTCGTCACTGCACTAACCAAGCACACACACTAGTGACATATTCTCGTACTCTACATTTCTGTTTTTCGTCACTGCAGTAACCAAGCACAACACTAGTGTCATATTCTCGTACTCAACATTTCTGTTTTTCGTCACTGCAGTAACCAAGCACACACACAACAGTGTCATATTCTCGCATTCCACCATACAACTGAATCAGAGTCCACGTTAAAAATCACCAGCGTGTTAAATCGATGTCACTATTGTCACTGAGATAAAAAAGCCTTTCGCAGGCGCCAAGCTTAAGGATTTGTCGCGGTCAGACCTAGAGAAACCTTTCTTAACCTGTGATCCTCAAACCCCCGACGGGTGTGTGCATATCTTTTAGGGAATCCGTCACATGGGAAGGAAAAAAAATTACAAATCTAACTGCATTGCGGCTTTACGTTTTGTAAAGAACGTAGGGAACAAAGCGAGTTATGGCCTCTATGCTCCAACACTGTTTGTTAACTTCAATAAATCTTATAAACTACGTTTTGTTTAGCCTTTAAAGGGAAAACAGAACAGATGTGCAACCGCAATGAAATGTCGTTTTTTTAAATAAATTTTATTTAAAATTGTCTGTCTTAAAAAAAATTATTTATTATCTTGTTACTGATTTGATAGATTAATAAAGAAGCAAGTATATTACCATATTATATATATTTTTTTATTTCTTAACATTTTGAGAAGTGTGTTTGAGCATAATTGGTTTCTTTGTAATATTGTCTCTAGATTGTAATACACAGATATAAATTCTATGCCTATGTCTTTTATTTTATGCACTTAAATATATTTTTCTGAGGATGGATCCGTACAAGTTTAACCAGACTCTCAAAGGAGTCAATGTCTTAAAAGTTCTAAAGAAAAACATCAGATCTCCTCTGAGGACAACAGCCATGGTGAATAAGATTGGAAATTTGCAACTCTCAAGTGTATCTCTACAACGTTACTGATATTTTAATATTTTTCTTTTCTTTCTTAATAATGATAATAATAACAATCGGCTTTAGCTACTTTCGGATTATCTTTTGGGTTTATTTTAATCTTTTACATTTATTACTTGTTAGAATGTGTAAACAACTGTTCTTTTCTTAATATATATAATCCTACCGTTTGTCAGATATTTTAGTGTTCAAAGCACGAACTAGCAGGTATGCGTGTCACAAATATTAGTGGGAGTGTTGTATAAAATTTACATTAGTCAAAAAATGAGAAGAGAAACAACGCCTTGGGAATTGTAATTACACGTGGCAAAGAAAACGTTAAATGGTTTCTAAATAGAAGAATATTCTCGGGATCTGCGCTCTTCCTTTTACCTAACGTAGACGTTAGTAACTCACCGACGTTTCGGGAGGACCTGTCTGTCCCATCTTCAAGGGCCTACCCTTTACCATTGAAAAGAGACCTGTAGGTGAGTCCGAAAATTCGATAAGAAACCATTCTAGGCTGCATACAATTTCAAAAGAGCGTAGATCTGATTTACATCAAGGCAGAAGCCAGATTATACTCGTATTCAGGGGGCATCAAGTAGTACATCCCGGCAGGATGTGATGATCACCTCCATCTTGTGCCAAGTGTAAGAACGACTGGAATTACATACCAAAGATGCCAAATACACTGAGGCAAATTTTCATTCATTAGACAAATAGAGTGTGCCTCATTGGAAGAGCCACTAAGATCACGACCGGGTTCAGTGACAGACTCTTGTGAATGTGGTAATAAAGTTCAGATTTTCTAAAAGGAGAGGAATTTCTCGGGCAGCTGAGAGACAGTCAACTTATCCGCGGAACCCACCCTTCTAGCTCCTCATTAAGAAAAGAACGAGACACACTCTTACAGCATTTCATTGGATCCGAATCCATTAGGATTCTGCCTAAGGATACCTGCAGCATTATGAATTCCATAGTCTACTTATGAATCGCAATTTCCACACCAAACACAAACCGAAAAATTTGGATTAAAGAGTAAGGATTTTTGGCTTTTATTTGGTGAAGCAATTCGTATTTTATTCTGTTCCTTCAGGCAATTGCTATGTTATTGCTTTAAATTAGTCCACATCTTCTTCGTTAGAAGTCTTTGCAGGTCGCAGGTCTCTATAATCCAATCAACACAACTTACAGGGAACGAAAACGTCCTTAAAGAATCTACAACCTTTAATAAGGTAATTATGTTAAGATAGCCAAGCCAAGCCAATGTGTTAACTTGGGGCAGAGACTTGCGCTTCGCGCAAGTCGATGTCCACCTCTCTGTTAGTCATTCCTGCGTTTGACAGCATTGCTGGGCTCAGTAACAGACACCTAAACTCTAACAGGGGAAGTCAGACTGAGGGCCTTGACTCATTGTGCCAAAGACTAGGGCCTAGGTTGCCCTGGACTAATTATGGGAGAGATAAGCTTTCGTTCGTTGGCTGTCTGGATTCCGAGCCCAGACTGGCTCTGTCGCATATTGAAGTTATGCGACGTTTGTCAGGCGCTTAGGTGAAGCCGCCGCGCCTGGTGGAGGTAAATGCGGCCCTTACTCACGACTTTGCATCGAATAACCTAGCATTTGCCTTACAACTGAGGAAAATCGCGGAAAACCTCAGTCAGGTTAACCGAATGACAATCGGCTGTTCAGCACCGAACGCGATTCGTTTTGTCGACTTAGTCATCGAGGGCGATGGCCTCGACTGGCCTGCTGTCCCCTGCCGCCCTTGGTCTCGCGTCAGGCGACGGTGCTCCTAGAGACATTAATGGCGATTCACTATTCACTCAACCACCGATGAAGGTCGTTGAGGTATGACCCCCGGTAGATGGCAAGCAGCGTCGGCTTGCGGGACGTGGCTATTATGGCCGTGTCGTCCGCGTAGATGGCCAACTCGACGTGGTGCGTGTGTGGGGGAATGTCGTTGACATACAGTCTGAACAGAACAAGGGAGATCAATCCACCCTGAGCCACCCCAGGTCGCATGCCTCGACGAGATGACGTAGCCGTCTGGAAGGATGCTTCGGACGTCCGATCCCTGAGGTAGGATAAAATTTATGGACTTTGTAAGACGGGAAGTTAAGGAGCGTTATCTTGTAGATGAGGTCATCGATCCAGACGGTATCGAAGGCTTTGGCCACGTCGAGGAAAACTGCGCCGGTGAGCCAATTTTCGCCGAAATTCCTGGTTATTCTTTCAACGAGGCGGGTCAGCTACAAGGACGTGCTATGTCTGGGTCTGAACCCAAACTGCTTGTCTCGCAGCAGTCCGCGTTCGTTTACTAAAAGTAAGATCCCAGCTAGTAGGATCTTTACCATTCGTGTCCAAGAGACTAATGGGGAAATATGAAGAGGGCAGCGCTGGATCCTTCCCCGGTTTAAGGATAGAGATCAATGGAGCGTGCTTCCAAGTTTGAGGAAAGTGATGGGTGCGGAGAACTGCGTTGAAGATACGGGCGAGGAGGGAAATCGCTCGCTTGGGAATGTGCTTCACTGCCCTGTTCGGTATACCGTTCGGGCCCGGATCCTTGCTGACCTTGACACTTCTGATGACTTCGTGAACCTCGTCAGGTTGATTAATTGGGGTTCGCTGTTAGGGCTTAAGAAGTAGGACCTCAGCGCCACGTCAACCGTCTCTATAACTGCCGGGACTGAAGGATCGGTCACCGGCTGAAACTGAGCCTCCAAATTGTGTGCAAGGACTTCGGCTTACTCAGAGTATGAGAGAGCGATTCCCCTTGGGGTGACCAGGGAGGGGGGGAATGGAGTAGATACTCTCATCACTCGCTTAGTCATCCTCCACAGCGATTGGTCTTCAGGATCGAGGGATTCGAATGTAGTGCTCCACTGGTCTTATCTCCACTCGTTCAGCCGGCGGGTCACCGACATCTGCAGGCGGTTGACGTCGCCTTTCAGAGGGGGGTCCCGGGTGAAGCGCCACTGCCTCCGCAGGCGGGTTTTCAGGCTATCTCATCCTGAATGCCGGTCGTCATCGGAGGCCGTGGGTCGTCACGCGGGCGACGCTTGGGATTTGACGTTGCCAGAGCCTTCAGAACGGCGCCGGAGAAGTTCTGTACTCATGCGTCGATTGCCATCTCGTTGCCCAATTCCGGATAGAACGGAATTAGTTCGTTCATGTGAGTTTGGAAGTTGGCTCAGTCAGTGCTCCTGTGTCAGGGAGATCCGGTGGGAGGTGAAAGGATGAGCGACACGAAGTGTCAATGAGAACCGGGAGGTAGTCCGAGCTTAGTGCAGAGCACGAAGTCAGAAATATAGGGAATGGGAGTATCTTGGTTAACACGATGTCCAGGACATCGGGAGTAACCGAGGGGTTGTATTGGTTGGTGGTTGGGCAGTCCGGTACATGGATCAGACAGGAGTTCTCGTCGGCATAATCACGTAGGAATTTTCCACGTCTCCGTTTCAGCCGCGAGTTACAATCCACGTGTTTGGCGGTGAGGTTTCCAGCCATGAAGACCAGCAATCCCTCGTCGAAACAGGCGGTAAGGTCCGCTCCGATCAGTGGGCAGGAAGGCAAAGGTTACGTCGCAAGGATTAACACCGGTTTGCCGGCCAATGTGACTTGGACGTCAGTAGCATTTCCTCAGCCAGCGCGGTGATAATGCTGGCTGAGAAAATGCCTAAATTCAACCTTCCTGCCGCACACTCCGTCCGCATTCCAGCAGGCGAGACGCAGGGCTTTACCCCGCTCAGTCCTCCTAGGGCTTGCTGCCATATTCGGCTACAAAAAGATAGACGGTCATCAGGAGAGCGCGAAGGCGAGCTGCCTCTGTAGTGAGGGAAGACATGGACTTAAGGAGCCGACGAGTAAGCTCCACACATGCATGGAGAGGAAGGTGCTCGAGGAAATCGGAGATTTCCTCGAGTGGGGAGGCTGGTTGTTGTGGGTGTGGCGGCCGCGGTTTTGACACTCGCGGCTGCTTTCTTCTTAGACTTCCCAGAAGCCCGTTTAGAGGCTGCTGTGGATTTGAGCTCAGGTTTTTTTTAGGCCTGGCCTTCTCCCTGGTGGCGGTCAGAATAGGCTTCTCGGGCGCCTCCCTGGCTGGCTGAGAGGGGGATTAGGACGCGGGTTGCTGGGAGATGTCGTGGTAGCCTTGACGACACGCCCTCCTCGGACGTCATGTTTTCACTCCTCGCCCAGGTCCATCCGATCAGCAGAGGGAACGGCCCGCTGAGCTTCAGGAGCGGCGGGTTTGCCTGTGGCGACGCTCTATCGGCTGCGTTCGGGCGCTTGCTTTGCAGGAGCCGCCTTCGCTTCCTTCCACTTCAAACAGACACGGTATTTCGCTGTGTGGTTTCCCCCGCAGCCACAGCACTGAGGCTGTTCCCACGGGTTAGAGCATCCACCGGAGTAGTGGAAGCCCCCACAAGTGACGCACCGGGGTGCATATCAGCAGTTGAGCTGCGTGTGGCCGCAGCGATGGCAGCGCTTGCATTGCATCGGGCCTTTTGGGGGCATATACGTCTCTACCGACACTCGCAAGCCGCACAGTTCGGTGAACGATCGCACTTTTGACACCTCAGACCCTCGTGCCGCTGACACAATGAATTTTGGGGTGGAGGGCTGTCCTTGGCGGGGTCCGGATCGCAGCTGCGTGACTCCCTGAACACGGATTTTCAGGGATTCCAGCTCCTCTCTGACGACGCTTTCAGGCAAACCCCATACCCAGGTTCTACACCAGAAGTCGCGCACAGCGGTCCTCTGGGAGCGTGAAGGTGTGGAAATTCACACCGTCTTCCCCATCAAGGGACCGCAGCGCACTGACCGCGACCCTGATCCTGTTGGCAGTTGATGGGACGACCATCAACTTCTCGCCCTTTAGTTGGGCTATCAGACCGCTAGGACACGATGCCCGCAACCAGGCCAAGAAGGAGCGGGTGTCAGTAACACCTGAAATAAGAATGGGCGTCTTGTTAGTAAGCTGTCCTGCTGGTAGGCAGACGTTGGCCACTTGGGCGTTTGAAGTGGTGCCATCTGGCATGCCGCTCAGAGGCCCGGGCATGTCGCTAGACATGTGACTATTTGTTGTCTCCACTGAGATACCGGGTTCGGATGGGTCCGAATCCATGTCTGTGGGCTTGAGCGGCCCACTTGGCTGAGACGGGGCGACGGGCCCGGCCAATACAGCCGCGTAGGTTCCTCCTCCCCCGGATGGTCCTGGTTGCCGGCATATCCTTGTTAGCCCCTGAATGTTGAGTTCACGGGCAGAGGCACGGACCCAGCACCAGGTGCTGGACGCCTGTTGGCGGGCTCCATAGGTTCGCCCGAGCTTGCTAGCTCGTTGGCTTTTCGCTTGCCCGCGAGCTGTTGGGATGCTCTGGTCCCGCTTCCCGATGTGGTGCTGCGTTTCCCAGCAGGCACGGCTGGCTTCTTCTTCCTCCGGGCCATAGCCAGCCTCAGCTCCTTAATAAGGGCCGGCGACATCTGAGAAGTAGAAATAGTCTTAATAAAATCTAACTCGTCCTGCCTCAGCATGACGCTTCGGCAGGGACACTCCGAAAATTCCTACTGCCACTCCTCTGGTGTGGTTCTGCTGTAGTCTAAGTGCAGAAACCAGCGCAGTCAATAGCCTGTTTGACCAGTTAAACCAGGCAGGTAGGTGTCTCGATCCTCTCTCCCAGCCGGTCACCACCAGACTCACTCACGCCTCGAATCACCACCGACCAACTCAACCATTTTGAGACATTTCTGTCCCAAAGCAAATATAAATTTGAGGGGCCCTTCCTGCATGTATTTGTAAACAGACCGTGCAGACAGAGCAATGTAAGAATTTGTATAAGAAACGTATATGACAGGAAACCTGAAATGCAGCCAGCCTTTCGCCACGACTCTCCCCCCGAGTAGTTGTGACCTTATGGAGCAGGACAGAGTGTTATATGCGTAAACTATCTGTGGCCTAGATGGGTAACTATGCTGTAAGGAGTGTGTAGAAATTCGTCTACACGCACGAAGTTTCGGGAGTGAACTGCACTTACATGCTTCTTCCGTTAAATATCTTACAACACTTTAATCATGGTCTGCCATGCGTAAATAAACTTTTCAGCAGTACGCAAACTTCAGAGTCTATAGAGGCCTAATTTTAGGAACTTACTGTCATGCTTATCTGAAACATGAGCACACCGCTAAGTCTTAATCGTCTTGTAGATGGCGGTGCTTCCTGCGTGAGTACGAAAGTAAATAAATAAATAAATAAAAGGTGAGAGAAAGAGAGAGATGAGGAAAATGGCGGAACTGGACTCTGTAGTCTTGTTCTTAAGCAACGATATGGTCACGCAAAGCGATGTCTGAATTGCTAACATGACCAACAGAACCTCACAGAATCTCATTTGAAGTGTAACATATTATGCCATAACATAATAAAAAATTCTGAAAAACTGCTTAAATAATTTTGTCTGTACGATGGGTTTCTGTTTAATTATTTCACCTCTCTGCAGCTCGTCAAATCAAATCGAAACATCCAAACTTAACTGTTTCCTCCCTCCTGCGTAACAAGACATAAAACTGCGCGCTTCATAAGCTGTATGTACTAAGGGCTGAATTTATATAAAAAAAAACAAACTTTGCTCTGCAATTACATAAATCAGTTTGCACTGCATCTTTAAAATGTAAAGCAAAGTATAGGCCTATATTTAACGCAAAATAAAACTGCGATGCTTTACATCCTATAAACAATTTGTCTAGGTAGAAGTAGGCGAATTTACCGACGTGTCAAAAAGCAAAGTTACATAATAAGACTGTTTAATACGTACAGTATAGTGGGTTGAAGAGGGATAACATTGGAATATGTTCCTCACAATCACTGCACAGTAGGTGAGAATTTACGTGGAGGAATTTTTGTTGTTTGGTTGCAAAACATGGCTGCCATAACTACATCATATATGTTCACAGTTCAAGAAATGTAAGGAAGGAAATTTTGTCACTTATTCAGTTCACGGCCGAGTGCCCAGGAATGCCAGTGAACTCTGAGTTGTAGTTGAGCTGTTTGTCCTGGGTATTATTCATGTATAAGAAATATGAATAATGTGGTACTCCGTAAGAAGCATAGGAAACAGTTACAGTACGTGGGTCTTACGAATATTGGACCGTGCATCATTGTGATAGTTGAAGAATAAGATCCCGACTTGATGTCACTATTTATTAAGTTTTATTTCACGTCTTCTATGCTCAACATGTTTCGGACATTAATACATCCATCATCAGGAGCCTGCGACTTTTCTATTGTATCACCACATTGGTCGTGTGTTCTTGTTTAGATATGTGCTGGAGTTTCGGTGTGGCTGAAGCCTGCTACACGGATACCACCCCAACCCAACCACACCGAAACTCCAACACACATCGAAACAAGAACACACGACCAATGTGGTGATACAATAGAAAAGTCGCAGGCTCCTGATGATGGATGTATTAATGTCCGAAA
>Ga0123354_10012365_pt1 | contig 13226 bp, 9 predicted proteins | sample TergutLab28metaG_2_FD_97872 | JGI IMG/M metagenome (GOLD analysis project Ga0123354, IMG submission 97872) | Labiotermes labralis P4 segment gut microbial communities from Petit-Saut dam, French Guiana - Lab288 P4 | ecosystem: Host-associated > Arthropoda: Insects > Digestive system > Gut ...
GTGTGTGTGTGTGTGTGTGTGTGTGTGTGTGTGTGTGTGTGTGTGTGTGTGTGTGTGTGTGTGTGTGTGTGTGTGTGTGTGTGTGTGCGTGTGTGTGTGTTGATGTTGTTGAGCTACATGCCAGAGTCAACTATATAAAAATGTTGAATGTCGCACAACAATGTTATAAGTCAAATTTGTGTCGCCGGCAACAATGAGACGTACGTGTACGTAGGTCTTCATGTAAAGTGTCCGACGCTGTACTGAAACAAAAGAAGGCGCGTTTGCTCAAGGCCCTCTTTATGAGTACTATTAGGCTAAAAAGATCATTAGAGATGAGTCGCTGCCCAGGTTCGCACTTTTTGGTTAGTGTTGACGTAAAAATTTTACAAGATCAGACTGAATTATTTAACTATGAAGCAATAAGTATTAAATGTTAGAATAGTGTGTCCGTATTCTTGCTTTCGTTACCCGGCATGCAAATCGCATCTTTCTGCTCAGTATTACACAGTCATCGTGATGAGTGGGCTCCTGTCTTCACGGCACGGCGCGTCCTCAGGTTGCGGATGGAAGAACGGCCTCCAATATGGAAGGTAGCTGCGAATACATTGAATTAGTAGTCACGGACAGCCGACAAGGGGTGGTCCTCCAGCTTGATGGCTGGGCGAGGTGCTAACAACTCCTCACCCTAAAAACTGGCTTTGTTACGAAACATGTAAACTTGGCCCGGGAATGGACTGAAATTCTGGTACGACCTACGCAACGAAAAAGGGATATTACATTTGGTACGTGGAATGTTAGGAGCCTGTATAGGGCAGGTTCACTTACAGCAGCTGCCAGGGAATTAGCATGATATATATTGGATTTAGTGGATGTGCAGGAGGTTGGGTGGGACAAATGGGGTATGGTAAGAGCAGGGTATTATAATTTTTTCTATGGAAAAGGAAACGGAAATCATCAGTTGGGAACAGGTTTTTTTTGTACACCACAGAATACTATCAGCAGTTAAGACAGTAGAGTTTGTTAGCGATAGGATGTCATATAGTTCCGAAATGTCGCATCTTGTTCCATTTCATACTTTGTACTGTAAACAGAGTTTACTTACTCTGTGAATTTAAAATCCTTCCTGGACCAAATTGATATATTATCTTTCAAACTAACGGACTTAATGTGTGAAATGTGGAACTAATGACGTGACCGGAACCAAGTCCGGCACCATCAGATGTCGTAAGAAAAACTTTTTGAGCCCCAACTCTTTTACAAAGTATTTCTTCTAATACATTTATTACTGCCAGGGTCACATGCACGCACATCCCAAAGAACACGAGTTGCGGAAGGATACAATATAGCGTCTGTCAATACAACACGAAAAAAATAAAATCCAACAGTTTTAGGAGTAAAAGTAAAAGCACTGTGGCCTTGTTTAGTTAGAGCTACTATTTTTTTTTATGTTCATGGGACCGTGCATCGCAATTCTATGTCAATAAATGTCCAACAAGATGCAACTATACACAGTTTATTTTATCTGTAAATTGCTCTATATGTTTCGGGTGGTATCTCCACCCATCATCAGCAGCACAAATAACTATCTACAGCATCTGGCACTAGTCAACCGTTGCTGCTACCTGTCGGTATTGTGGAGTCTCAACTCCTCCACGGTAGCTACAGGTAGCAACAACGGTTGACGAGTACCAGACGCTGTAAATACAGTTATCTGTGCTGCTGATGATGGGTGGAGAAACCACCCGAAACATATAGTGCAGTTTACAGATAAAATAAACTGTGTATAGTTGCATCTTGTTGGACATTTATTGACTTAGATCTACTACTACGTAAGCATGGCAAATATTTCACAGAAATCGTAGGAAAATTATCTTTCCTGTTCATTATAGTTTACGTTACAGGTTAAAATAAAACAGGACAGCAAGAAACTTTCATTTCTTTCATGATGTTGTTAGCACAGTTTCGTCTACATAATGATGCTGACCAAAGAAAGGATTTGCATTACAACTGAATTTCCGTGGGTGGCTAATAATCTTTATTGTACTGTGCTTTGTCTTAGTTCTTCAACACAGAACACAATTTAACCTTATGAGGCTCTCAGTTCATTTAAACTAAATGTATTTAAAAATACAATTACAACCTCACAAACATACAACGCTACTTATATAAAAAGACCAGTCAGTGTTGTTTCGAGTAACATTCCCTGTCAAACGCTAGAGAAAACACGAAGTTTTGCGTCTACTTATACACTAATATCGTACGAGGTGACACATACTCGTAAAGTTACTACTCTTCTTTAAAGCGCTAACTCTTCCATCAAACGCCTAATTCGGTTTCAGGAAACAATCATGCATCTTCTACAGTTATCAACTTTCTTGGAAGACTTGCCAAAATAAAATTTCAATTATATTAGGTGACTCTAGAGTAAAGATTAAGGTTCATGTCTTTTACTTCTAAATAATTTCGATAAAAGGCAATTCAAAACGCTAAGATAAATTTGCTTACAAAATATAACAGTGAGTCGCGTGCCAGTAGATTACGGGTTTACTGACTACAAATAAATCTTTGCACAAAAAGGTCAAAAGACGTACGCGGTAGGCGCGCAGTTTGTTACTGACGTACAGTACAGGCGGATTTTCTCAGTGGGTACATTATCCTTTACATTACAAAAAGGAAGCAAAGTATAAAGTAGATGTTCTAAAGCACCAGCAGTATTATGGACTCTTTTTGAATTCAATGCTTAAGAAAATGCATCAGAAAAAATTTTCTCCCTTGCATGCACGAATCGCAATTTGTTTCAAACATAAAATGTCATGTTGTCCCTGCATAAGCTACAAAGACATGATATACTTGAGGATCAGCTCCATGCCTTCTTAACCTCAGAATCAGATGGAGGTGAGTGGTGAGGTTCAAGCCCAGGCCACCTTATGTCCGAGAAAAAAAAAACGCCGGTACCCATTTAATGTGAAGCTGGGTGGGCTCCAGACACGGTCTTCACGCTTTTGTAGACGAAAAAATTCTCAGGACCATACCGAGAATCGAACCTCGGGAAGTATAGGCCGTAGACAAATCCTTTACAGTCTACGCTATGATAGCCTGTACACAATAATAGTTATACAACAACTTGCGTTCACAATATGAAAGCTTTCTTTAAAGTTTTTTCTTAAGCAATATTTCTTTATAAAGTAAACTTCCCACTTAACCAAGGCATTCATTAGAGAATACGTTAAGCCAAATTACAGCTGAATACATGTAAAAATAATAGGTATATTGAAGTTCTCAGTATGTGTATAAACTCATGGGGAAGGGTGGAGGATTTTGAGGTAAAAGTGGAACATGGCAAAGGTTTTCAGTAAACCACGCCATGAAAAAAGAGATTTCAGTCTTTGGTAAGAGTGAAAATATATATTGCGATATTCTGCGTTAGAAAACCGTACAGTCTTGTAGGTCGCATCGAACGGTTAAAATACGTTTGTTCTAAAAAAAACTTCAGAAATTCTATCCTGTAGCTGGAGGCACAAGTTTCTTACGAAACAGTGATATCACCCTACAAGGCTTAAAAGTACAGAATAATTTGGCAAAGCTGTGAGAAACTGGAATGCAAAATTACTGTCTATGTCGAGCGGGTATAGTGAATTGTTAAAATGCATCAACACATAAGTCTGTGAATTAATGAGATGATCTGTTCGGAAATTATATTCACTGTAACGACGATTCTGTGTAGGGCAGTACAGCCCATCTGCGTACACAGAAATATTCGTCATAAGGAAAAGTTTGTTTGATGCGACTTAATTGCATAAATTAATGTAGACTAATTTGGGCTGTCTAGGCGAACACAATAAATGTCGGAAGAACGCGGGAAGGTCAGACACACTCAAACATAAAACATGACCTAGAGGGTACAACTCTTCTGTACGACAAGTTACAAATCGATATATTGATGCATGTTAGGTTCCACACACTGTCTCTATTAATGGTCTTCGTACAAATACAAGAATAAACATATCCCCTTATCAATTATTCAGTGGGCCATACATGTCGCTGTCTAAAATCAGAAAAAGAAAGTAAATTCTTAATAGCAGATCGTCGAAACCTGCTTTTGAGCAGCACCGTCTTAGTATAGAAGTTGCTTTTAATTCTTCATAAATAATTTCAAGTACGAGATTTAAAATTTGAAGTACTTGTATTAGAAACATCTTTGAAGGAAGGTTTATTGAAGGATAAAACACCAAACAGCCGCAAATTTTTCCATTGTGACAGAAGAGCCTTAAGTTTTCCTGTAGTGTCGCACAATTTTTGGGATACCTATGATCATAAACGCTTGCACCCAATACTTGCGTTCCTATAAGATAGCAAGCCCACAATTCTGGTGTATTTTAAGTAGGATATTAAAAACCGAAGTGTGAAGTGGTTACAAAACGAATTGATTCGTTTAACAACGGCCAAAAAAACATGAGTTTCATTGAATTCAGACGACCTCATGAACACGCGCATATGACAGTTTTGTTAACGTCTACCCACCAGGAATTTCTTTGTTTCTTTGGTTAACTTAGCGACAATTTTAGTAGCTCTCACTATAGCAGAAACTCGTTCCAGGCGGTTTTCTCCGTGTGCTGTTGAACGTAGTTAAATATACGGAAAGAAAATTTCCGAAAGCAGAAAAATTTAAAAACATGGGGATGATCGCGTTCGGTTACTCACTCAACCATCACGAAAGCCGAGAGCATCAGCTACCTACGCAGTGCGTCACTGTGTAAGTGAACACACACGGGTGTGAGCCTAAACTGAGCGATACGGGAGGGTCCATAAGCGTCCGCGTTCGCGTGACTCAATTTTTCCCGCTAGAAGTTTGCGCAAAGCGGTTGTGCCCAACACTACGAAAACAATATAATTACTGTCCGTCTAAACACAACTTCACTCTTAAAGGTTACGAATAGCTACATGTTTCGGCTGGCTTAAGTAGTCATCATCAAGCTAATATGAAGAATATAAACAGGGAAGTCTTACAGCTGTATTTTAAACATTCACATGTTCGTGCATCGCTAATGTATTCGCAGCGTATAACAAACAAGATGCAATGTTTCACAATTTATATATTTCTGTACGACCCTAAGGTATTGGTATACAAATACCTTACGCTGTATTCGCAGTTTTGAGCTCCTGACGATGGACGGAAAAACCGTCTGAAACACGTACAGCGTCTTACAGAAATAAATAAATTGTGAAGCGTTGCGTCTTGTTTATTGTACGCTGCGAATATCTTACAGTTGCAATTAATGGCTTGAGATCTCAAACCTAAAGAATAATATATAATAATATAGTAAATATTTATATATATAATTATATACATTACATTTTACGTAATATAATGTACAATATAATATATACTATGTAGTCATATATATAAACAATAAGGAATACGCGGTTTCAGGCTTTATAACATATGAAGTTAAAATTCTTAATTACGTACATGATTACAGCTGCGTGCCAAATAAAATAAATCGTAGTATCTCCAGTAATTGGACTGAAGGCAGCGTTGACGAGTTTACAAAGAAATTGCGTGTACTCGTTGGAAGCCATGTATGTCTGAGCCGACAGCAGCGCGTTAGAGCACAGTTAATTTTAATTTTAGAAGTGGACATCGTGTTGTTTGGAACACATTAATAAAAATAAAATATATATGTACCCAGTCGAACACAATAATGTTTTAATTGCTTTATTGGCTACAAGTTTCGGTCGTTATGACCAACATCAGGCCAATGCCACATAAAACTTAAAAAGGGTGGTTATATGTGGTGCATAAAACATCAAGTTGCATGGGATCCCATTTACATCAATGTCAATAGTTGTTAACAGCCTTAAATTTGTTATCTATGACATGATACGTCAAGGTTCTTATTGTTGAGAGATGTAAGTAAATCTAAAATTGTCACAAAATTTTGTTGCAAAGTACCGTCTATACACAACAATTGAATAGCAGTTGTAAAACTACAACTCAGTGTCGTAAACTGTTGTTGGCTATGTATAACAGACGTGAAGTTGAACTTCATGATGGTTCTCCTTTGTATATTAAATCAACGTAATAGACTTCATTTCGTCTTATGGTACTCAAATTTGAAGTACATCGATGGTAAAGTAATGATGCTCGCTTCACGTGAGTTTCTTGCCATGTTTTTGAATCTAAACACTTCCGGACTGTATCGAACTCGAGGTCCTTCTTGTGATACTGTAAACACATCGAGGATGAATTGCCTTAAGATCATCTTAAGAAAGTATGGTGGCCTGAAACGAGTTAGGTTGAGGCGTCCAACAGTTTCCTTGGAGGTACTTACAGAAACCATGACAATCCTTTGTTAGGAGAGTAGGTCGTAAGGTCGAGGTATGATCCCTGGCTCTCTTGAATTTGAAGTAGAAATACAACCGCTCGAAGGCAACCTGTGATATTTCGTTATGAACCGACGAATGGACACAAGTTAAGTTTGTGACAACGCCGGTGTTAGCGTTGAAACGTACGGACGACAAAGTCACATTACTTTTTCGATACACATTGATTTCACCTACATCTCGGTCGCTTTCTGCGTCCCTGCTCGTTGTCCAGCTCGTCAGATTTCCATGCATAAACTCCACAGTTCACACTGTGTAACTTTAGTGAATGTAATAATGTAACCGCCCATGAGAAATACTACACACAGAATTTCAAACGATGGTGGAAATTTACCGAGTAATTATTGGTCTCTTTGTATACCTAGTAACATGATATTACGGTACAGTGGAACATGGCGCCGTGTAGTTTGGTGGACCCATATCAATTCCAACGCTTCTAAGAAACCAGTCGCTTGCATTTCCAGGATAGAATTCTATCTTGGTGTTTAGAATAAACACGGAGCAACATGTGCCTCCGAACTCTCTTATAAAAGTTCTTCACTGAAGATTTAGGAAGGACGCACCTCCGAAACGCTAATGTACTTCTGTTAAACAGTACGGCTTCACAACCCAAAAGACAGTAATCTTCACACTCACTGCTACGATAACCTGAAGCCTCACTAAAACAATACATATCTTCAAAGTTGTCACGCTTGCCTTCAACACCTCCCTCTCACTACCAACAACAATAGCAGTAAGCAGTAACAGCTGCGTGACGTCTGCGAGATCGGGGTTCGGTTTCAACAAGAACAAAGACCGGGAGGACTCTCAGAACCATTCCGCCACGTGCCAAAATAAGCTATAATCAAGGATTCTTTGCCCTTAGGAACATAATTGTCTTTTCACCTCCTCCAATGCCGAAGTTTAAGGCGTGTGTCCACTTCCCTATAGTCGTTCACTTGTAGCAACTATGCACAGAACTCACAAGAAATTCACTCGATTCACGCATTTCGAACTGACTTTAAAGTTCTTATGTTGCAAACCCCGTATTATGTTACCACCTTCTACGTCAGAAGAGGGACAATTATAATTACAGATGTAACGTGTTTAACAATTGAATTTATTAAAACTTTTACTGGCATATGTGCTGCATTATCACAAATTCTGTGTAGTTTTAAAAATAATAACAGATACATACATACCTAGTGCTTGTATTCCCCCCAAAGTGCTTGTTACGTGTAAAACAGAATGGCTCATATATGGCAAATATGCTTTGGTGTGCATTTGTTATACTACAATAGAAATCGTGGATACGCTATGCAAAACGACCAGAAAATCTACGCCGTTAATGCTTCATCATTCTGTTCATCTCCTATCCTCTCTAATGCATGATCATATGCATAACGAATCACCACGAACGCTCAACAGTCCTGTTAATTCAAAGTTTTTTACTAATGGGCTTTCTGCACTAATTTGCATAGTTGCATTCAAATAATCTGCCAGCTTCCCTTACTGTTTGCACTTGAATGAACGAGTTAGTAGCTTAGATATAGGCTTACACAGTGCGTTAAAAAAATATGTATTTATGTGTGTGTGTGTGTGTGTAGGTTTGTGTTGGATATGCTTCCGATTGATTGCCTAGATGAATTCCTTACGTGAAGTATAGTAAAAAAAGGTTTAGGCACGATCTATTCGTATTCGTACACAAACGCAAGCCCTAATGGACGCATAACTCACGTTACATCAAGCACTAAAATGATTTGTGGCTAAAAAATCTGCTTTACGTGCCTAATATTGGCACAAATAAATTTGGAATAGATATTTATGTAATTAAGGAAGGTAGAGAGGGCAAGGTAATGCTTCTGAATAATAAGGGGCACAAAAAGATTAAGCTAATAAACTTCCTCATTATTTTTGCATGTAGCCGCGTATCAAATTACACTCTCGTTTCAATGCGAGATTTTAAGTCCTAGCAGCGTTGTCGCTAACTTGTCAAGTCATTTCAAGAGTTTGCGGGTTAAAACGGCTTTTCTGCTCTGAAACAACGAGACATCTAGCAATCCGGTGATACAAATATTGCCCACTTACACTTTAGAAAGTTTGTAACTTCTGTTTTCTGTTTCCTGTCTGACGAAGATCTGTGACATTACTTTCAGCAAATTCCTATCCGTCGTCAAGGGGCAATCCGCTAACATTGTTACTTTCTTCTCTAATTTCTCGCAGATTTGTAGCGTAAATATTACGCCAATAGTCCCTTACAACGAATATTATGGCACCAAGTACTTAGCGCAGAGTTAAAAAATGTTTATGACGTTATCAAAGAAACTGAATCCTTTACCGTGTAAGAAAATTTTGATAGTTCCATTCTACTGGTTACTATCACAATGTGTTGACAATATTTTGGATTTGTGTGACACAATGAACAGATATTTAAATTTGTCTATTCCGTGCATTTTTTAGTTCAAAGTCCTCATTTTATTTCACAAACCAAAAGCATGTGCATTTGATTGGTCGTGTGGTTGGTAAAATGAATGTGTACAGTGAACAAGGTTTATTCGTGTACACATGGAAGGTTAAGAGTACATTCTGATATCCAATTAGGAACTTCCTCGTACTGAAACCTACAAGAGGGCAGCAGATTCGTCAGAAATTTGACAGGTTATTTTGCGCCAGTGTTCCCATATTTTTTACTTTATTTAACTAACTTTCCATAGTTCAGATTACAAGTATGTTCAGTAATAGGCGAATAAATAATTCTGGAAGAAAGCTGCTATGGCCTAATTTGAGGTATTAACCCGGAATATGCCTGAAGGAGCTTAAAAAAATTAAAAAAAGAACTCAGCCAGAATAGTCGAGATTTCAACTCGTCACGTCCGAAATACGAAGAAAAAGTGCTGCCTTCCCGACGGAGTACTTCGCTGCGTCAATGACAATGAGTTTGAAAAGGCGCTAGATTACGGGATCTGCATGCTAACTCGCTGGTGCTCTTTGGCTCGGTGAAAACCAGAGATTCCAGATGACAATAATATTCGGCACAGAGGATGGAATTTCTACCCGATTCTTCGAGAATCTGTAGTCTAATTCAATAAGAGCATTAACTATATAAAGAGACCTATTTATGCACTTATAACAACACGCTTGGTTTTATATAAAACATTAAATTATCTTTTTTGACGTTTTGCTGACCGTGCATCTCAGTACATTTATCTCAGTAATTAACCAACTTGACGCACAAAATTTTTGTTTTACAATAAGTTTTTTTCATGCCTCTACATGTTTCGAGCACACGTGCTCATCATCCAGAGGCTGTGTCATACAATTGTGACCTCCTGATGATGAGCACATGTGCTCGAAACATGTAGAGGCATGAAAAAAACTTATAGTAAAACAAAAATTTTGTGCGTCAAGTTGGTTAATTACTGAGATAAATTAAATGATCTTTTCGCTAGCTACATGTTTCGGTAGAGAAATCGACCATAATCAGTTTACATATACAGTTATTAGCACGCAAGCAAAAATACAGTATACACAATCGTGTATTTTGCGGGATCTAACCATCAATCAACACAAGAATTTAAAACATAAGGACCTAGCGTACAATGCAAACATCCACTTCAACAAACAAAAAAAATTGGGGGGTTATCGCCCAAAAATGAAGATGTATTGTGGACTGAATTTTGTACCTGCTTTTCAGTGATTGTGTATCTAGCCTGATGATTGTTGATCTTTAGGTTGAAACATGTAGCTAATGAATAAGTCACAGTTTGTGTTAGACTAACCATTTAATGTTGTTCCGAATATTTTTAAAACACAATGGGATGAATCCTATGAAGTGGAATAGACATACGTAATAACTACATTTTTTTCCAACTAATTGCGCTTCTGTTAGTTAAAGTGTGTATTATGACTTTTTCGACATGTTTTGGCGTCAACGATATCCCTGAGGATGGCTTTTATTATTAGCCGAAATATGGAGAAGCCATAATGCACATGCTAACCAACATGTGTGCAAAAAGTAGGAAATGCAATGTAGTTAATGCAGCGGTAATAGTAAGTTTCGCTATTCGCGAGCATTCAGATACGCACCTCTCGCCAATAAGACGACACTTCTAACTCCCCTACACTTAAAACTGTTCTGTAAATTATACGCGGTATTGACTCGCAAATACTGACCGACGTTTCGAAGGACTGTAAGGCAGTTCTTGAACTTCCTGACAATGAAGAGGAAGGCAAAATGATCCTTCGAAACGATGGTAAATATTTACCAATGAATGTGGCGTAAACATCCCATAAGACTTGATCATCGCCATCACCATCATCATCATCATCATCATCAACAACAACAACCGTCACGTGTTCGGCCTTAATAGACCTGTATCGGTCTCGTCTTATAGTCTCGTCATAGGCCTTTCAAGTGGTCTTCGTTCATTTCGGCTACAATTCAACGTTACTTTTACCATCCTGTTGTTTATTCTTGTTACATGTCGTAGCCAATTTGATCCGTTATCTCCTTAGTTTCTCGTCAAACCTTGCAAAATTTCTTCATTCAGAAGAATTCATTGTTCATGTATTAGATTGTGTACAGATGGTTAATGTACACGCAGTTTCAAACACCGATTAGTCTCTAAACCAAAATTTGTGCCATATACAAAAAAGCATGTTTCTACCTTGAAAGCCTTGCACATATTACCTTAAAGAGTGTTCTGCACTAAAAGCACTTTTTTGTCTTTCCATTACATACCTTCAACGACACTCGCCGTATGTTCTAACTTCACTTTGTATTTCAACAAAATATATAGCCACAAATTAAGTTCTCGGTAGCGAATTCATTACATACGATGGGCGATAATTTGATCACGCGGCATGTTTATGTGATTCATATGCGTCTGTAAATCCCTAATTGGAAACGTGACATGCTTGTTATATATTACACGGCAGGTAGTCGGGTGTTCAACAGGCTCAGCGCCTGCGACTGAGACATACTATCAAATCAGAGTCTTGCTCATGCAGAAATCATGAGGTTGTCTGCATAAAGTTGTGTCTGCGGCTTACAAAGTAAATTTGAAGGTCATGTCTAGATCATGTTTACACACCTGTTCAATCTCATGAAAAAAGCCGTTGAAACTAATTAATTACTAATTTGACATTCAGAGGGCCGTGCATCCTGATATGTTCCTATAATTAAAGCCAACGAGACGCACTATTTCTCAGATTTATTTGATAAAGCACTCTACATGTTTCGGACAATTTCACTATCCACCATCAAGAGTATCTCAACACTGTATACACGTAATAGGCATTTGTCATGCTAGTTATGTTGGCGTCTGCTAGCGTGGTAAGGATGGAACTACTGAGAAATAGTGCATCTCGTTGGCTTTCATTATAAGAATAATTAATTACTAACATTGGTAACACTGATTTGTTTTCAAATTTCGAACAGTATGCAAACCGTATTCAAGGAAATACGTGGATTTCCTCAGTCTGTCCATAAAAATGATAAAATTGTATCTTTAAAACCCGTACCAAATTGTCATATTCTCATGCTCAAATTCGAAGTCGTACACTCCATTCTTATTGTGTGAGTTCACAAAATTGTAAAAAGCTACTATTAGTTTCGTCATTTATCTCTGTTTGTCTGACTGCCTGTCTAACTGTCCATCTGTCCATCCGTCCGTCCACATGAAACAACTCGGCTCCCGCTGGATGGATTTTCATGGAATTTTGATATCTAAGTGCTTTTCGAAAATCTGTAGAAATAGTTCACTTTTCTTTAAAATCTGACGGGAATAATAGGCACTTTACATGAAGACCTACATAATTTTCGATTATCCCGCTGAATTATTCTTAGAATTCGAAAGGTTTCAGACAAAATTTGTAGAGAAAATCGCAACACACATTTTATGTTCAATCTTTTTTTCCCGAAAATCGTGCCGTTTAGGAGATGATATGCAAAAATACGGTAGAGCCGGACAAGCCACTGACGACAATTTGTCGCATTCGTTTTGCAATCTGGATAACTAATGCTAAAAACACACACTTAGAATATGTGGTACTTATTACTTTTCCACGACAAAAATGTTTGCACGAATGCGCCTCAATGTTACCTTTTACGTATATTACCTGTCTTGTTTTACTGCTGTGTCAGTATCTCAGACGAGTATTAACGTAAAAGGATAAAATGTTTGACGAACGAAGAATAGCATGTATTTGGAAGAATAAGGTCGTGGTCTGAAAGAGACATTATACCGGAATTTGCCGCAGAAACTTAGGCAACCTTCGAACAACACTCAAGTCAAGAAAGTCCAGGACGAAATTCGAACTGGGCCCCTCGTGAATACATGTTCAGGCCGTCACCCCACAGGCTGCTGAAGACGTCTTTAAGCCAACTGAATCAAAGTGATACAAATCGAATAGTGACGTCTGATAAATTTGAAGGTGGAATTTTAAAGAGAATGATTATGTAAAAAAAAAGGTTAGGTTTCCTTTATGGGGTCTACGGAGTAAATTGCCGCTAACAACACACAAATTATTGCCTTCGTACTGGTCATCAGAGGCGGAAATCTTCGTATTGCTTCCTGTTTTGATGCAAGAAAACGATATCGTACACTGATTCACAAAAGACGTTTCTACAGCAAGCACCCAGGAAATAAGCCAAGATAATAAATTACTGCAGTAAGGAGAATTCAAAATGCCCAATAGGAAGTTGTATACTGTACATTGACGGCAGACCAAGTAGTATGAGACTGCCAGTGCATATAACTTACTTACTTACTTACTTACTCCATGGTGCAGAGTCCTTCTTGAGAAGCTAACTGGTTTGCAGCTAGTCAAGAAATTCCCCGAATTTCACGGAACCCGAAGGTTCATTACCGCACTCACAA
>Ga0123354_10012366_pt1 | contig 13226 bp, 8 predicted proteins | sample TergutLab28metaG_2_FD_97872 | JGI IMG/M metagenome (GOLD analysis project Ga0123354, IMG submission 97872) | Labiotermes labralis P4 segment gut microbial communities from Petit-Saut dam, French Guiana - Lab288 P4 | ecosystem: Host-associated > Arthropoda: Insects > Digestive system > Gut ...
ACACACACACCACACACATACACCACACACACACGCCACACACCACACACACACCACACAAGCACACCACAAACCACACACACCACACACCACACACACACACACACCACACACACACACACACCACACCGCACACACCACACACACACACACCACACTCCACACACACACACCACACACACACACACCACGCACACACACACACACATTAACACAGTGGCTTTCATATTTACGCCCTGTGGAATATGTGCGCCCTTGGAAAGTTTTGGTAAGCTCTACGTGATACAGTGTTAAGCACATACACACATATCTGTGTTCACAGTATAACACAGTGGCAATATACTGTTTTTTAAAATATTTTTGTATGTTCATTTTTTTTTTGTATTTTTGTTTTATATTTTGTTTATTCTGAATTCCTGTGTTGTTTTGTGTACTGTTTCTCCTTTTGCATAGAGCTGTCTCTTTCCTATTTTTGTACAGTCTACCGACCACTGCCGCCGGGTGGACACCCAATTGCCGTAAATAAATATTACATATCGAATGATTCTGTTTCCGTCTACAGCAGCAATTTAAGAGATCAACTACGTTTAATTTCCCAAACACACTTTAATGTCTTTACAGGTTCTTGGTTCCTGGTTGGAGAATGGGATGGATCATCATTCATGACAGACAGGCCGTCTTTGAAAGAGCGGGGGTAAGTACTGCTAGTGATGGTGATATGAATAATACTGATAGTGACACTGATACTGGCAGTGATTCTGGTACCGATAAACATACTGACATCTATACTGACACTGAAACTGGTACTGATGTATGTTTCACATAAATTCAATAACAATGCTGCTGTACATGCAGAGGATGGAGATAGAATTCTTTTCGCAACACCAGCAATGCAGTTCACTTGCACTGCTCGCACTCACATCAATAACCAACGTTCCCGGAATAGTGCTTAGTTCACAAGAGCCCAATATGCCGCCTGTTCAGTCCTCCGGGCCAGGGCTTTTAATTTGCGTAGGCGCGGCGAAGTCTGACGTCTCTCCACTCATCTGTCACCTTATCTCCGCCCCGCAAGCTGTACAATATCCCTGACACGTCATCAGTCTTTACGTTAGGAGCTGCAATTATGACACTGCACAGCCAAAGTTAGCTACCCTTCCTCAGGAGAATGCAGTTGACCAACACAAAATGGGTCGAGTCCCGTAACACTAGCAAAGACGGTCGGGGAAAACATTAAAGAGTCTTTGTCTTTGCATGGTCTTCTTCCCACTGGTCGCCATTCGTTGGGTGTTCCGTTTATAATAGGCCAGAAGTCGAATTTATGTACATCTCTAAACACACAGTACTGTACAATACAGGAAATAACTGTAACGTATCTTACGCACAAAACACGACTGCACTTCACCCCCAATATATTTTAACTGAAATGCATCTGTTAATGGCCACACACAAAGGATGATCGGCTTTCACCAGCGCAAACCACTGCCAAGGTCAACTGCAGACTTCTTAATCAGTATCAGTACTTACACTTTATCCTTCAGTACTCCTTTGTGTTCAGTGAGGAAGCAAGCAATTGACTTCAGCTTTGACCACTGCTAGCAGAAACCGCCATTCTCCAAACCCCCAGCTTATGACATAGTTTTAATCTCGCCAACCGCGGCTAACCAAGCCGCGGTTGGCGACGGATTGCTGTATCCACTAGCCGGGACACCGGACAAGTTATCTTCTCTGCAAGACTTGGCCCACGTGTTCTCCGGCTATTTTCCACAAATAAAAGCATTACAAACTCTCTTTAAGGTTCGCAGCGGGCTGCAGAGGCTGAGTCAGCGGATCATCGGCAGCAATACGCTGATCCAAGGGGCGCTGCCTGGCATCTTAACAAGGACCCCAGAGAAATTCTACGAGGACACAGCCAGGACGTTACAGGTCGGTTGACACCACGTCTCACGACATGACAGCGGGTACCCAGTTCGTGCCACTGGCACCTGCGGAAACAATCGCTGTCTGGTGACAATCATGAGGAACACATTAGCACAGTCACTGGGAAAGTGCAGGGATCTTTGATCTTAAGACAGATCGCGCATGTACTGGGCTTTAACCGGTAATCGACGTCGCTATGATAGTGGCAGTACGAAACTCGTCGTGACATTCACACACATTATTTCCTTGAACTGGTTTCTGTTCCTAATTCTGAGGCATTATTTTGTCGCTGTTGGCGTACAGGCTAGCGAGAGCAGACCAGGGCCCAGTTGAGGTGAATGTTTCAAGCTCTCCTTTCCTTCCATACCCTTTTCAATTCATTATTCTTTAATCATTCGGTAGTTAAAGGCTGCATAGGTTTTGAGTTTTAAATATCACATGTTTAGTGCCTGAAGACGGTCGGTACGGCCGAAATATGCAGTATATGTTTACAGGACAATAAACTTTGTTGTGGCTGACGGTATGGGTTCATCAACTTTTAACACTGTATAGTCTGAGCTACTTATTAACTATCTGAGCTACGTGTTAAGTGAGCTACGTATTCACTCTTTGAGCTAGTACTTTGTATGAACAGTCTAAGCTACGTATTAACTGAGCTACGTATTAACTATCTAAGCTAAGTGTTAACTGAGCTGCGTATTAACTCTCTGATCTAAGTATTAACTAAGCTACGCATTAATTATCTGAGCTAGGTATTACCTGAGCTACGTATTAACTATATGAGCTACATGTTAACTGAGATACGTGTTAACTCTCTGAGCTACGTATTAATAAGCTACGCATTAATTATCTGAGCTATGTATTAACTGAGCTACGTATTAACTATCTGAGCTACGTGTTAACTCTCTGAGCTAAGTATTATCTCTATAAAATCTCCCATACCTACAGCCTGTTAGGTAAGTAAATAAACACTCACATTCAGATACTCTGTGGTCGTTATGTCTATAACTGTTCCGTGTAACTGTTACTGTTACTGTTACCGTTACTGTTACTGTTACTGCTTCTTTCGAGTTGCAATGAATGTCATTGCCTCTCAATTAACCGCGCCATTTAAATTTGGCATATATAATAAACATAAGTTACAAAGGCAACTGTGAACATGTTTTGGTGCTGAAGGACGGCACCATAGTGGCTTATGGAGGCTGTGAATGCCTAACTCCACTAATTCTTAACCTTGAAGCTAAATGGAGGTGAGGGGGACTAGGTCAGGCTGATTTACCCCAAGGGAAAGATCTCCTGGTACGCATTATATAAGAGGATGGGCAGGCCCTGCAGAAGGTGTAAGCTGTATAAATAACACTGTGAAGTTAATGAATAGGCGGTGGATTATGGCAGTACTAGATGCAGTATTGCTCTGTTACAGTGCCACGCGGAAATAGCGTATAAAGCGCTGAGTCTGGTCGGAGGATTAACTCCAGTCATGCCCAAAGGAGCAATGTACATGATGGTAAGTGTTTTCTGAAATTCTGAGACCGTCTGAGTAATACACACATCAGCCGTAATGAAACTACACTGCGTATCAATTGCAAAGATGATCCAGTTAATGATATTTAGGGGATTAAAGACTGTTTATTGTTAAATTCGTTATGAACACATAAACATGGTAAGGGGGTGTGTGGGTGAAATGTTGAGGGCTGAAAATTTCAAGTAGAAGGCGCTGTAATGTCCACTACACTGTGCAGCTGCTGCATCTGTAGGGGAACAGTGGTGACCATGACTGGCACGGATGTACAGTTAGTGGTTCGTTGAAACAAACAATAAAAAATAATTTGACATTCAGAGGACCGTGCATCGTGATATATACTTATAATAAAAACCAACGAGATGCACTAATTTCTCAAATTTATTTTTGGAATATGACTCTACATGTTTTGGACAGGTTTTCTGTCCATCATCAGGAGTCTAGCACTGTACACACAGCAATAGGTATATGGCATACAGATTATGCTGACTGATTGCTAGCGGGATCAGGATCCTGATCCCGCTAGCAAGCAGTCAGCATAATCTGTATGTATTGCTGTGTGTACAGTGCTAGACTCCTGATGATGGAGAGAGATACTGTCCGAAACATGTAGAGTCATATTCCAAAAATAAATTTGAGAAATTAATGATCTCGTTGGTTTTATTATAAGAATAAAAAATAAATAAATATAAATAAATTAGAAGTGTCTATGTCGGTTGGGTTTTCTGCGTCTTCATATTTGGTCAAATTTAGTTGTATCATACGTAGTATTTAATAAAAAAAAAATTTTACAGTCAATAGTAAATAGTTATTTGTCATTTATGAGTGCCTCCTACATGTTTCGGCCTCTACAAGGCCATAATCAGACAGACTGTATACAAAATAATACAAACACAGCAAATTTTGTTGGCGATGTGCGTGTGTAGAGTTAAAATATAATATTATCAATTAAAATTGCTAAGAATATTTAAAATATAAATCATTTACAAATGTTCTCCATTTCTTAACAGTATTACATCTTTCATTTCTGACAAAGATTTATACCAAAGGCTGTCACCTTCATTCGAAGGGAGTTATCATGCAAACAGTCAAGAGAAAATGAGATTCTTTAAGTTTAGGTCTATAAATTTTCTGTGGATGCTTTACATAACAGATAGAGACAAGTAAAAACTAACACCCGTTCATGTTCGGATCACTTTTGAAAGGGGTTTATTTCTAGTGCTAGCAAGAAGAGATGAACAAAAAGTTTTTAGGCGCGTTCATAAAATTGCGAAAGGCGACTATTAGCTGCGTCATGTCCATCCGTCTGTTCGTCCGCATGGAACAACTCTGCTCCCACTGGAAAGGATTTTTCATGAAATTTGATATCTGAGTATTTTTCGAAAATCTGTAAAGCAAATTCAAGTGTCATTAAAATCTGATAGGAATAACGGTTACTAACAAGATGACCAATATAGATTTTTTTTAATGATATCTCGCGGAATTCTTCTTAGATTGAGAAATGTTTCAGACAAATGTTTTAGAGAAACTCAAAACACATTTTGTGTTCAATAACCTTTTTATCGAATATCGTGCTGTTTGAGATAATGTGGGAAAACACTGAAGAACCGAACAGGCCACAGCCGACAATATATGCATGCGCATTGCATGCTGGATACGTAAAGCAACAAACACACACTCAGAATATCTAATACTTATTGCTTTTCCATCGCAACAATGGTTGTACGAAAGCACCTCAATGTTATGTTACACGTACATTGCCTGTCTGGTTGTTTCTTAAACTTCACTTTATTTCCACAGGTTGGCATAAACATGACAGAATTTCCTGAGTTCCGGTCAGAACTGCACTTCGTCGAACAGATGGTCACCGAGGAGTCAGTGTTCTGTCTGCCAAGCAAGGTAAGCAAAGTTTTGTTACTGCGACCTGCTGTAGGTTTATCGCGTTACTTATTACCGGTGTTTGTAACAATTAAACCCAAACTCGGCGCTTTTTATTTAATCTGCATGCCTTGTGTCCGTAATGCTGTCGCTGTGTATGCCATGAAGGTAATGTAGGAGGTACAGCTCCACCCATTCTTAATCTCGGCCCTTGATGAAGGTGCGTGGTAAATTTACCCGAGCTGAGAAGAGACAAATATTTTGCTCCTGTCAGGAATCGAAATTTTGGTCGTCTAGCCCAGTCACTATGCCGGCTGACCTGTCCCGGCTCCCCTTTGTTTCCGTTGATCACAATTCATATAGCTGAAAATACTCAACTTTCTATCTCAATCTCTGAACAGGCTGCGTATTTTAACGTGTATTTTCCGGGACGAATCAGAGATTGACTACACGATGGGCTGGACGATTCAAAATTTGATTCCAGAGGGGAGAAGAGATTATCTTGCGTGAATTCAGGCTTCTGCCGCGAAGTAGACGAGAACTGCGCTCTTCTGGGCTGTTGCGCAACGGGTAGTGGTAATTCCATACCGACGTTTCAGGACAACCTGTCGGCACCGACTTCAAACGCAAGAACCCAAGACGACCCCAAGATTCTTGACCCTTGAAGATGGGACCGATACGTTGTCACGAAACGTCGGCAAGGAATTTCCACTACTCGCTGCGTAATAGCTCAGAACAGCGCGGTTCTCAAGAGATGTTCTTCTCCGAAACGTCGAGATCGTCTCTTAAGATCCCCTCCCCCTCTCATCCTCCTGCTCGAAGAGTACCGACGGTCTTTCCCGCGGCTAAAGCGGTCGAAGCGTGAATTTAACCACGCTCCTCCACCCAGATCCAAGATTGAGAATGAGTGGAGCTAAACCTCTCTTCCCCCTACGCCTTCATTACATGGACAAGGATAACCTTACTTTCTCATCTTCCTATGAAGCTGACGACAAGAACGGCATTTTTTTTTGTTGAAGCAGAGTGGTAACCATATGCACCACCCGCATTAAACAGGCTCTTAGACACTGCTCACGTTGCGTATTCACGTGTTTATTATCATTCGTGCAATATACACTGATTATTTCCGTAGATGTTTTAAACCAGCCGTTTTTCAAAATGCAGATGTCCTGTTTCACTGTGCGGTAGGAACTCAGTCAGTACCTATGGGTTTTATTTATACGCATTGAAGCAGTTAAATTGTTACAGAGAAGATTTAAAGGTCAAGATTGGAAATTAAGTAATGCAATTTAATGTAATAAATAAATTCATTTAATATTATTAATAATATTATGTTCATTATATTTAATTATCATATCATTATAATAATCAATATATAAAATAATCAATATATAAAATTATATTGATTAATATATATTATATTATATATAATACCATTATAATAATCAATATATATATTATATATTAATTAATGTATATTATTAATTAATAACGTTAAATACATGTAACATGAGTATTATTTGAGTAGTAAAGGTAAAGGTAAAGCAGTCCCGTTACAGGCCTGGAGTGGCCCAGAGGGTTCCAGGAAGTTAAGGTTCCAAGATTTCGTGACATCGGCACAGGATGGTGGTAAGGTTGTCAGCCTTACGCACCGGCCGCCTTTACCCCTAGGGAATGCTCCTGGTACTTATTTCTGTTAGAGGCTGAGTCGACCCCAGGGCCATAGTGAGATCGGAAGGATTTTATGTCAATGAAGAATTCCAGTGACACCGGCTGGGATCGAACCAGCGACCTTCCGATTTGTAGCACAGCACCTTAACCACTGTGCAACCGTGGTCCCCATTATTTGAGTAGTAATATAGACAATTGTAATGTAAACAGCATTTTGTGGCAAATAGTACCGAGACTGTGCAGCATATTTTAAAAAATGCTTCAAAATTCCTAGTCGTGTAAATATATAATGTAATGTGTTAGGTTCGAAGAGGGCCGCATAAAGGTTAAAATAATTCACGGAGGAAAACAACTTCTTTTCAAATATAGGGGTCAATTCACAATGATGAGTAAGAACTCCGAATAAATAGCGAAATTGCAAAAAAGTTGAAGACTCTTTAAAGCTTTAAATAAATCAAAGGTTTTCGTTATATTCTGAGCACAGCAAGTCAGCAAAAGGAAGAATAAATTTGGTCTACAGATGGCATTCGCCAGTTTTCCCTACAGTGCAATTAGAACCTTGTTTTCTCCTCGTTGTAGTGTTTCGACTATCCCAGTTACATGCGACTAGTATTGACAGTGCCAGAAGAACAGCTAAGAGAAGCTTGTCAGAGGATCGCGGAATTCTGCAGGAGGTACCACAGACCGGAAAATGGCAGCGATAATGCTGACAGGCGTAGGTCTTCTGCAAATGAAGCGGGCAATTGTGTGGACACACTTACTTCAAATAATGCAGACACTAATGTGGAAGCACTCAATTCAAGGAACGCCAAAACTAATGTGGAGACATGGACTTCTAATAAGCCCGACACTAATGTTGACACACCCACTTCAAATAAAGCCAGCGCTGATGTGGACACACCCATTTCAAATAAAGCCAGCACTTATGTGGACACATCCACATCAAATAAAGCCAGTACTAATGTGGACACACCCAATTCAAATATAGCCAGCATTATTGTGGGCACACTCAGATCAAATATAACCAGCACTAATGTGGACACGACCACTTCAAATAAAGACAGTACTAATGTGGACACACCCACTTCAAATAAAGCCAGCATTAATGTAGACACACTCAGATCAAATAGAGCCAGCGCTAATGTGGACACGTTCACTTCAAATAAAGCAAGCCATAATGTGGACACCCTTGTTTCAAATAAAGCCAGCACTAATGTGGAAACCTCCACTTCAAATACAGTCAACACTAATGTGGACACATGTGCAGCCAACACGCTGACAACCCATTGCTCCACACTGAAAGTCCCATAAATTAGTCATTAATAAGGAAGTTGGAATAAGACCGGAACGTGCTGCTACAGCCACCACAGTTGTGTCTGTCCTCTCACATTGATGTGTTTGTCCAATACGATGGCAGTTCCCGTTGTTAAACCTCGCACAAATTTTCGTATTCACCTCGAGTCTAATGACAAACATGAGGAAGAGCTATCACTTCTGCCACCAAACTTTCCGTAGGTTATCTGTTCTGAATAATTAGTCTATAGTTAATTGCTTCTGCTCACATTTATGCTTTATATTTGAGATTCTTACAGTAATTAACACTAACAGCGTGGTCTTCTGACACCGTTTACTCTGTTGCTGCCATCTGTTGAGTTTGTCCGCGGTGTTTATACGCTCTTACCACCAGAGAGCACCGTTCACAGTCGAGAAGATTCTCGGTGCTTGCACTTATTTTTAAGCCCAAAGAGCACCACGCAGAGTTATTGCAATGTGTCTGTGTGCAGGCAACAACAGTCGCTCCAACAACTCGCTGCTGCAAACAGTGGAAACATGGAGTTTGTCTAATGTAAGATTAACGTGAAGGAGACAGAGGAACTTCCCCTCCTCCTTTGCTTCATGTTGTAGGCAATAAAGCCTATTTCGTCTTCGCGTATTCATTCCAGATTTTCCAAAATGTTTCTCGGTATGGGCGTCATTTCAGTTTAGACTGTAGATATCTGTTCCAGTACTTTCCCAGCTGCCATTCCATCCACATGTTTTCAACCACTTTGTTTTCGGTCCAACGGATTCTCGGGTAAAATTATTAAATGACCTGCATCTTGATAAGCTTAGTAATAAAATCTAATTTGTTCTCAGTCTTTTTGCCTCCATTTTGTATAAGCTTATAGGTGCTCTGAATTACGCAGGGGAAGCAAGGAAGGCAGAGATTTGTGGGATAGACTGAACGTTACAAGGACGGGATGTGGGACTGAATTGATTTTTCTTGTGGTTGTGACCTTGTTGAATTATATAAACGTAAAAGCAAATAAGTTAATCCGCCTCAACTTATCTCAGAAATTACACATTTCCTCTTCAAAATTATCCTTTAATTTTTACTGTCATTTTCAAACAAAGAACCAAGTACTTTGTTTCAAGCAGTGCTGCTTCTAACTTGTATTCCGAAAGTAGCCGGTTCAACACTCGGCTACCGTACTGTCTGAGGCAATTTATAGCTTTACTCAGTCATCTGTAAGCTTAATATGAGGACACAACAGTTGCCTTTCACGTGTTGTCTAATGATCCAATCTTACTTCCTGAAATGCTCGCAAAGTTCTCAAACAAACCACAAATTAACAAGTTACAGAAATAAACGATCCGCGCATAAGTGGAGGTGAGGCGCGCATAGCGACAGTCGCCAACAAGCGACTGGAGAGCGTCTACATGGGAACGTCTGAAGAGGAATCATGCAGCTTGTACCAACAATAGTCTAGCATCAGGGTCTCTTGACCGGCGATGACGCCATAAGTCAATATTATCGTATTCTATTGTTCTTTAAAGAAAACCCAGTGTAGCTAAGTCAGAATAGTGACTGAGCTGCATGCTGGATATCCGAGAAATCGTGGTTGCTGCAAAGCTTCCAAGTCGGCCATGGGTCGCCACCGGCCCCCTGTTCATTGTGTGTTGCGGGAGACAGGAGGTTTTCTTAGGGAGTACAGTGGCCTGGGCCTGAAGGTGGAGACCAACATCAACATCATGGCCTTTGAAGTTATAATTTTATGTTGATGTTGATGTTACTAAAAAATTCTCATGGTGGTCTGTTATCATTCCACTGTGCATCCGTTCCTGCAGAGCTCCGACGAAATTCCATCCAAAATTTGTTTTCCGGGACGTGACAAACCAGAAGCAGACATTTATTACCAACAGCTCTAAGTGACTGAAGTCTGAAATTTCATTCTCTTCTTAAAGAAGGTCCAACTTATAATCAATAGTTAAGGATAAACGTGTATGTTCAATATGATCATTTGTTTTATTGTAGATATTTCTCGAGACCGTGAATACAGCAATAAAAGATATTTGCATCTATGCATTGTGGTATTTCTATTGTTGGTTTGCTTGATCAACAATGACACATTGTGACCTAGAAAGACGTCTCTACTGTCAAGATGAAGACGGTCCCAGTGGCCGCGCGGTCTAAGGCGTGGGTTTGCGGCCGCTCGTCTGCTGAGATTGTGGGTTCGAATCCCACCGAGGGCATGGACGTTTGTCTGTTGTGAGTGTTGTGTGTTGGCAGGTACAGGTCTCTGTGACAAGCTGATCACTCGTCCGGAGGAGTCCTATTGAGTGTGGCGCGTCCTTGTGTGTGATCTAGAAACCTCGTGAATGAGGAGGCCATGGCCAACTGGGGGGCTGTTGCGCCAAAAACAAACAAACAAAAAACTGTCACGATGAAGGAAATTGTGTGCTTGGATATGACACTATATAGTACGGTAATAACTAAAGCTTTGGAGGAAGATATTGCCTCCATCTTCCAGGTAAAATTATATCTATGTGTTAACACACACCGACAGTAACTTGTCGACTCGCTTTGCCATTTCTGGAGCTCCTATTTCAAAAGGTGCTGTGAAGCTCCAGGCTCGCCAACTGCTCTGTAAATCCATACACAACACTTTGACTTGTCACCACAACAAAGTCTTGGTGTGTGAAGTAAGGTGATCTCGGAGGCCAAATGTTAGGCGTCACATGAATCAGAAGATTATGTCCATTTTTTGATTGTTCGGGAATGGAGGAGGGGGTGGGGTGGGGTGATTAGCTACAATGGCTGTTTGTTGGGGCTCATATGTCTCTCGTTATGTACAAAGTTAAGAAACGCTGTATTGATCTTAATGACATTTGATAATGGGCATTTTCACTAAAACACGTCGAAGCTCCCCGTATCTTCAGACTGGTCAAAATAACAACCATCTTAAATAAACGCTTACGTGCCTTCGGTGCCCGCATATCGACCACAAGCTACTAAAACATGTAACGTATCGGCTCCAAAAAAATATTTCGAACGGAAGTTGTAGAGAAATATAAAGCACACATTTTATTCTCCGGCTGTAAATATTTCGAGATTTTTGACAATTAAATGAAACGCATTTCACTGCAGTCACAAATCACAGGCCTACGGGCAAAAAGCAAAGTAGATGTAACACAACTCTCAGACTGCTCCTGCAGGCCTATGTAAATTTTATTTCTATCTCTAATTCTTAAACATTCGTAGTAATTACGACAAAAAATCTTCTCAAGACAAGTTTAGTATCTCAAATTTGTAATTTTAATTTTAACAGATAAGTCAGAGAGTTAGGGTAGCTCGGCTGGTGTAATGACCATGTTGTACACTCGATTTCTGAGCGATCAGTGGAAGCAGAACTGTACTCCTGACAAGGCCAAGAGATTATGGTCTTCTTCCTAAAGCTCAGATCAGCTCTGAAACCTATCTAATAGGATCCAGAGGTCCTGAATCTGCAAGTAAATTGGCCGGAGTCTGAAGCTATTATTCACGTCCATTTAGTGTGGAGGTTAATAACGCGTGGAGCTGTATATCCACTCCCCCACGCCTCTTCATGGCATGGTGCTCAATTAAGCACAGGAACGGTCTCATGTTAACGGCCAAGTACATCGGTCCATCTGAGTACAGTCACTCGGCGATCAGAGGACCGGGGTTCCATTAATGCTGAAATAACACGCCTTCTTTATGTACAGCATCTAGACCTAATTTGGGGTCCACAACTTCCCATCCAGTTTGCACCGTAAACTCATTCCCCCGAGGTCAAACTGTATAGATGACCACTTGTCTGCATCTAGTACCTAGTTTAAGAATATGTGGAACTAGGTTTATGCCTTTATTATTCCATACTTCGTGGTGTTAGATGTCTGTTATTAAGGTAAGTGTGCAAATGAACTTAGGCCTGTCCCAATTAAGCACAGCACCATGAAGTGCTTACTGTCTATCGAGGGTAAAATTATACGGAGAAGCGTAGAGATAAGGGCTGGGCGAGCGTTGATTCGTAGTTCGATTCCCGTCATGGGCATGACTTTTTTCCATTGTCTGGCTCCCAGCAAAAACAAGAGCTTTTCTCCGAGGTCAGATCGGCCGGGGCGTGAAGACATCTAGTGCCAAGGTTAAGAATGCGTGGGGGCTACAGTGTACCTCCTTTCCTACCATACGCCTCCATAGGGTGTACAGTGAAAACTGGAACTTGGCAGGTAGGACTTATCACAACTTTCAAAATATGGCAGCCACGTGTTCGGTCCGTGGCCTGATATCTGTGGTTTGTATAATTCGAAGCATGCAAGGCGACTAAGTGTAATGAAATGTTATCAGGCTAGCAGCCGCGCCAGGTAATTGAATGGCGAAAAAAAACCGCCGTTTCGATTTTCTCGAAACGGCGGTTTGCTGGACAGCCAAACACTTGACGCGGCTGCTAGCCCGATAATATTTTGTCGAATCTGTAAATTTAATTTTCTGAACGTCTTAGGCAGGGTGATTCATTTAAAACTGTACCCAGTACAAAAGTTCTTATCTTGCTTTTTCACTGAATATCGCGCTCACAGAACCTGCTACAAGTGTCCACTTGACCTGAGTACAAGTACCAGTCTGACTGACCATGTTTCGAGAGACAAATTTAATAAATTCTGCGCTAAAGGCTAACACAGTATACAGACACACACAAACACACACACTCTCTCTCTCTCTCTCTCTCACATACACACACACACACAAGTTTAGGTGAAAAAGAAACAATTTAAAGACGTGTAGGCTATCAGTTTATGCCACGTCGTTTTCAATATTCGATTTTGTCATTTCATCATCATCATCATCATCATCATCATTGGCACAACAGCCCCTTTTGAGCCAAGGCCTTCTTCAGAAGCTTCTGCCAGCTGTCCCTATTCCTTGCAGCATTCCTCCAATTTCTCTCCCCCAACTTCCTGG
>Ga0123354_10012367_pt1 | contig 13225 bp, 10 predicted proteins | sample TergutLab28metaG_2_FD_97872 | JGI IMG/M metagenome (GOLD analysis project Ga0123354, IMG submission 97872) | Labiotermes labralis P4 segment gut microbial communities from Petit-Saut dam, French Guiana - Lab288 P4 | ecosystem: Host-associated > Arthropoda: Insects > Digestive system > Gut ...
CACTTGAAGTAAAAAAAAAAAATGCTTAGACACTCACATAAAACTGAAATCTGTTATGGAACTACTTCAAAGTACTCTGCATACCCCTTCTTATGCTTTGCATTTATTTCACTACCTGCTTTTGTCTTTCTAGATTCCTGTCTACGGGAATGGCATTCAGAACTCTGGCTTTTTCATATCGGATTTCACACAACACTATTGCAGGAATAATTTATGTCACCTGCGATGCCATTTGGGACTGTTTGATTGAGAAAAATATGCCTTTTCCTACTGCAGAATTGCTTGAAAAGAGTGCAAAGGACTATGAGCATTTATGGAACTTCCCAAACTGTGTTGCTAGTATCGATGGCATGCACGTGCGCATCAAATGCCCTAAATTGTCTGGCTCGAGGTACTTCAATTACAAAGGCTTCTTCTCCGTGATCCTTCAAGGATTGGTTAATGCAAGATACAAATTTTTAAGTGTGGATGTTGATGCTTATGGCAGGCAAAATGACAGTGGTGTTTTTTTCACAATCTAATTTGTACCAACATCTGGAATCAGGATCTTTCCCTTTTCCACATCCGAAACAGATACCCGGGACCACTACTAAGCTCCTTATGTCATACTTGGTGATCAAGGATATCCTCTGAAAGATTATTTAATGCGCCCTTAGAGTACAGATAATGCAGCAATTTGTCGTGAAATTGAAGTGTATAACTATCGGCATTCTCGAGCCAGACGAACGGTAGACTGTGCATTTGGCATACTGGTTTCAAAATGGAGATGCTTATAGACCGAGCTACAAGTTTCACCTGAACACGTTGACAAATTAGTCTCAACTGCTTGCCATTGCACAACCTTATCATAGACAAAGAGGGTACTGATGAAGCTATACTGCAGAGAATAAATTCTTCAGATACAGCAGAAACTGGAGCATCGGCAATCAGAGGACCAAGACGCTACAACAGAGCGACGCGAGAAGCTTACAACATTCGTGAACGATTCAAAATTTATTTTAACGGAGAAGGGGCCGTTGATTTCCACTGGAATCAAATCGACACCTATGTCGAATTAAATACACTGAATGATGTATCATATAGGTTGTCCTTATTTCTAATCACAATTTTGCACCGTAGTGCTTACATAATACTTAACACCCGTAATTACTTATGTGAAATACAGTACTACTATGTAAAAAATTTACTTACTTATGCTTTTCAATTCCTCAGCTATTTCCAACCAAAGTTTTCTTGCTACGTCCCTGTTGTGATAGTTCTTGCTCTGTACATCCCACAGTGGTTTACGTTCATACACCAAAGAAATCAATTTCTCAGTATCAACCATTTTATTCTAATATAAAGAAACGAAAACAAGGCATCTGTGTGCTTAGCACGAAACTACACGACACACTGGCATACACGGCCGGAAAAAAACAAAATGATTTGGTTTCGACCGTCAGTCGGCGAAACATATCCGTGCACGTCAGTGCAGCACGGCGCCACTGAGACCGTCTCCACTTACCTAAACGCATTTGTTTGTTCTGCCGTTGTCGGCCGTGTATGTCAGAGTAAAATATCGGCCAAATACGGATGCAGTGTGATCACGGCCTTTGAAGTATGGATAGACAGCTTATTAGCCAAGAAGACACGTTCATATGGTTGTCGAGGGGAGGAATGAAAGGAGAGACTGAAAGTGAAATAATAGCAGCACAAGATCAGGCATTACAAATCAAATATCATGCGACAAAAATTTTACAAACAGAAATAAAGAGCAAATGCAGACTCTAGGAAAAATTTGATGAGACAGTGAAACACATCACATCAGCATGTCCAATATTGGCAAAAGAATAATACATGAAGAGACACGATAGAGTGCAAGGAAATAGGGGTAAAATTAGAAAACGAACACTAGTATGATAATGTACCAAAATCAGTCTAAACAAGTTGAGAAGATTTTAAAATATAAAGACCTGTAATACTAGAAATTCAGAGCATGTAGAATGTGAAAGCAAAATTGATACCAGTAATAACATAGGCGACTCGCACCTTCTCAAAATCACTCAGAAAATACCCCAGCAACATAACAGGAAAACACGAAATTAAGGAACAAAAATACAGCCACACTGGGCAATACACACTGCACACTGCGGAAAGTGCTAATGTAAAAGTAAAAAAATATTGCTCGGGAGAAGTAACATTACATGTAGCACAACTTGTAAATGCAGAACAGCAGCAACACTATAGACTATAGAAACGTGGTTTGTTTCAGGTACATAGTAGAAATTGCCTTGCATTGGGTAATAAAAAGTAAAATAATAATAATAATAATAATTGAACCACTATTATGTATTAATAGAGGCTGCTTTAGCCCAAGGTTATGCATTTCATACATTTTAGGGTAAGCGTCTATACACGCGAGCATCTAACGACTCTTCACCAATTCTGACTTGTTAACGTTGGGAGAGTATAGTTGCAGGCTGAATGTAACACTAATTGTTACATTCTGCAGTATGTACCTCATACTTCAGATGTATGAGACTCTTTTGCTCTGGTGCCAAGGATCAGCCATCAAATATCAGGCAATAACACGCAGACAAGTCAATGGCACTGAATGGGAGACACAACGAAAGGGGACGCACTGCTCAGTTTCCGCTACCGCTCATTTCATTCCCACGCTTCAATCTTCCAGTCCACATACTTCAAGCTATAGTCAGCGCATTTTTTGTTCACCCACCATGCACCGCTATTATATCACACGGTCTTCACACTACCAAGCAGGCTCTTAGAGTGTACCACATTCTACATAATTTAACAGGTACACTGAAAGATACTGTTGCCTCAACATTCGTAGATATACTGAGCTTTCAAGTTAATTTTATCAAGGTCATTTCTCTTCTGTGAAGTGACGCAGCGTTTAGTTGGATACCGAAGTTTCGGAACACTTTGATATCGAGCATAATTATATCACATTAAAGGTTTTCATAACAGCAAAAGAAATGCCATAATACACGTAAATGTTATATGTACTTTTATAAATTCAGCGCACGTAAGTATATTGTGATAATCAGATGCTTGGCCAGTAACTGATTCAAGAAATATCAAGGAACAAACTGTAACCAGACTACTCAAAACTGAAATTTAAATTCTGAATGCAATAATTATCTCATTTACGCGCACTATATAGCCTGCCAGATTGACATAACTAATGCCAATGAGCAGAGTCGCGAAGCAAACAGACCATCAGCTAATAAAGAAGCTATCTGCATCTTTTCATAAAAGAACGTTTATTACCGAATTCACAAAAGCCCGTCACGTGTCCCTAACCTGCGCCTCATCAACACGGTCCAAGCATTCCTACCATTTCTTGAAGAACCATTGTCATATTGTAATCCCATCTACGCCTAGGTCTCCCACAAAACCACTATATGATTTGTACGAAATATTTATTGCGATTGGTCGACGACAGTGGCCGTGCGGTCTAAGGCGTGGGCCTGCGGCGGCTCGCTTCCAGGGATTCCTGGTTCGAATTCCGCCGGGGGCACGGATGTCTGCCTTTTGTGAGCGTTGTGTAATGTCAATTAGAGGCATCTGTGTCGAACTGATCACTCCTCAAAATCAGTCCCACGGATTGTGGCGTGTCTCACTAATAGTGAAGACTCAACAGTGAGAAGGACATGGCACACTATAAGCTGTAGTACCGTTAAGAATAAATTGTTACCAGTGCAGTATAAAACAGCGCGGCATTTGGTACTAAAGGTTAGTATACTTCTATCAGACTCCTCTTTCCATCCCACCTATAAGCCCAAAAGTTTTCCTTAATTTTCGATTGCACGTATCGTTATTAAACATTCTTTAATTTGGATTACACAACAGCTTCTACACTAATTAAACTTGTATCGACAAAGATTAAGCCACGTCTTCAGAAAGTCACAGAAGTTCATTGCCTTGAACTCTCGATAAACACCTGGCTCATAAACTGGAGCAAATTTGTCCTCGTAACTTACAAACTTCCTGACCGATTAATAATTTACTAGATTTTCGGAGTAGTTCAACGCTGCCCCTAAGTGTACACTGTCAGTCGTATCTTGCATCGTCTGCCAACCGGACGTCTTGTGTAACAGAAACTTACATCTCAGGAAGAGAAAGTTAGAACTAATACATGGAGCACAGCAAACATGAAGCGAAAACTCACATTTCGTACAATAATAGCCTTATTGAAAGTCGTTATAAAGCGTTTCTTTTCTTACTTCGAATGGGAGGGATTCGACTTAACGTTAAGTCAGTATCAAGACTTAACGCAGTATACAACGTCAGCATTTATTTGTGTTTTTATATTACAGTCTTTTGTGTCGGTGTGGATATGTTGGTTCACAGACATCAGTTGTCACTCGCCATGAAGAGTTTTCGCATGTTATTAGGAATGCTAATGACCACTTGGTTGCACTTCAGTGTCAGGTAAGCAGCATTACATTCCTCAGCCATACTGTGTCATTACGGGATATCCATTCGGAGGAGGATCATATTTCTACAAATATTCAGAAGTCGCATTCTTAACTTATGAATTAATTAAGAATCAAGCGCCATTTAAATTTATAAATGCGAGAGAAGGAAAGTAACGAATCTGTTTATCTTATTTTGTTCTTCTACAGACAGATTTGTCTAAATTATGGTTTTAGGTCTTGAGTTCGCCTTAAATAATTGCGTACTTTACTTCGTAATGCCAAGTAACAACAGTACTTATTTCATATTACGGACAACACACTTCAAAATTTGGTGATGTCTGATCACATAAATGTAGTAATTTTATCCACAAAGTGCTTAATAAATATTTTTCCCATTTCAGTTACCGTAAACTTGACATCGAACATCTTCTTACTCTGACGGATTCCTTTACATGGGACGAACTGCCAACCAGAGATCCCGATACAGGATATTTAACAAATGCTGGGTACATCCCGTTCAATCAGATCCTTATAAGAAACGCGGCCATCTTCGGATACGTGCACCACCTTATCCAGTCAACCGTAAAAATTGTAGTAAACCACGAAACGATCTTCCCTGTGTGGCTCCCCATTGACGCAACAAGGAACCCTGTGTACGGATTTATTATCGCAATGCAGGTATGTTCACACTGCTACGTTAATTAAATATAATTATGCTCAACAACTGAACTGAAGGATACGGCAGTGGTGTTTCTAACTTCGATACTCAAATTTTAAGACATTACAGCTAAACACCGTAGAATACCAATACAACGCGAATAATTTAGCGCGAGATAAACGTTTTGAAATACATTTTTAACATGTTGATACTTGTAACCTTGTTCAATCATAAAGGCAATAGGCTAAATTTGACAGTAATTAGGGTAAAAAACTATATTTGGGGTCTACAAAACAAAGAACACATGGAACTACCACAAAACATAATTGGTGTCAATAAGAATTTTAAAAAAGCAATCCTTGCAGAGTTCTGGAGAGGCCCTGAGGATTTCAGGAGGTTGAAACTTCCAGATTTCGATACAATCAGTGCATGAATGTGATAAGGTTATCATCCTACGCGACGACATTTTTAAACCTCCCCTCTCCCCCCCCCCCGAAAATTTTAGAAGCTGCATAGACCCCAGTCCCAAAATGTTGGGAGGCAGCATCGGGAATCGACACCACGAATTTCTGGCTTGTAGCGCAGAAACACAAACAACTGCGCCACCGCGTGCCACATTAAGAAGCGTAGTTAATAAGAATTTGTAATTGTACAGAAATTAACGACAATGAAAATTCTATTAAATGCTTATTTTAACTTCGGGATACACTGGCTCAGTGCCTTCAGCAATACTAGAACTACGCAAACTAGCGGGAGGAAGAAGTCATTTTGCATAACAAGTAACGCTCAATTGAAAATTCAGATATGTTACTTATCAGTGGTGACATGCGTCGTAAAAAATTAAATTACGATAATTATGACTTGTAATTAACACCACAAAGTTAACATTTCGAAAACAAGTAAACATACATTTACCCTCCCAAGAAGAGTCGGAATGTCGATTTGAAAAAATGAAGGAAAATGTGAACTCACGCCGTAACTTATTGTGGGGACGAACAGCTAAGTTCAAAGGCAACCAAATGAAAACCAACTACTAGAAAACCCATTTACTCTTATAATGTAGATCAAATATCGTTATTCATCGTCGTTTCCAGCTAGAAAATAAAAACATAAAACCAAACAACGACAGGCCTAACCAATACAAAAAAAATCATACCAAATAACATAAAGTATTCGATCACGATCGTTTGTTTCAACACAGCTGAATTTATGGCTGTGATTTGGCTACTGTACTCTGTCACACAAGAGAATGCTGTACAGCCGTCTTGATACTCTATCAGATGTAATGACGAAAACAGAAACCTCTTGGAAAGTTACGCCATTTGTTACAATGTTTCACAATACGAAACAACCACATTTCAAAATCCGTAACCGGATTTTAAAATTTAAACCACCAGCTGGAAATTACGCCAAGCAGAAAACTAAATAATCAAGAAAAAATGTAATTTTCCTATCAAAGGCTTCCTTCTACCAAAAAGAAACTCACAGTCAGGACTTCCATGATTCTTCTACCGACGCCTAAAACAACAGCTACCCAGCCGTTAATACCGATCTCAGAGACGCCAGAAAGTTGTTTCACTTCCGGTCCTTCATTGAAGGAAGACACTAATATAAGCACAGTTATCCACGTGTGTATCATGTTTTGTGGATCTTCTGATTACGATGCAAAACACTGTCACTGTTAGGCAAATACACACCAGTCACTAGTGCTTAGATTGTTCATTTCTTAATGATACTAAACTTGTAAAATGCAAATACTATCTTCGAGCCACATTGTATGAAACAAGATAGGCAATGTACGTGGAAAGTCGTTGTTGCAGGTTCGCTTAAAGAACTGTACCACGCAAACACAACAATGCTTTCGTTTATATTGTTAAAACATGCATGTCTTTGTCAATAATACAATAAATACCGATCGTTTTGCGCTCTGTTTATTTTTTCGCTACACATGCCCTGCGATTAACATGATACACATTTTGGGCTTCACAAAAATAACTGATAATATGTCTGATTGAAAAATGTTCAGACTTTCTCGACAGATTTTCATAAAAATCAATACCAAATTTCATGTAATCCGCCAAGCGGAACTTGCGCTGGTACAGGCGGACAGACGGACATGACGAAGCTAATAGACGCCTATCGCAACTAAGCGAACGTACAGGAAAAACCCGGCTCAACACAAGAATTCACCTGTGATAGAAACAGCAGTAATTATTACTAGTTTATGCCTTTCATGTATGAATATCTCATCTTTTCTGTGAAACATTATATTTCAAAGTATGACCAATTTTTTCTACCATATTTTTCTAGGTTATCTCACGTAAGGTACGATTTTCGGGGAAAAATTATTAAACACAAAACACGTGGTTTGATTTTCTCTACAAATTTGTCCAAAATATTCCTTATTCTGCGAAGAATTCAGTGACATATTATCATAAATTTACATAGATATTCATGCACAGAACCAGTTATTCTTTTCAGATTTTAATAAAACTTCAATTTTCTCGAAAGGTGGTCGAAAAATTCTCAAATATCGAATATAATGGTAATGCGGTTAGTGGGAGTTCAGTTGTTCCATTCGGACAGACAAACATGATAAAGCTAACAATCGCTTTTCGCAGTTTTGCAGGTGAGTTTAATAAATAAATAAATTCAAATTCCACATCACTGTTTATTAAATGTGGGGAATTTTATTCTTTTTATCTTTGAATTTATTCTTCTTATGAATATATCTTCCACTTGATCCCAGCTAACTCCCTTGGGTATTGATGGCATTTGTTATGAATCACTTGAAACTTTGCCTATTGTATCCAACTGCTAGAACAGTAAGAATACCCTGAAGGTTAATCATGAACTACACTGCAGTTTCTCGCGAGTGTCGAAATGTCATTGGTCCGCATAAGAAACTTTGCAGAGATTTGGGTTCGAGACTTAGTGGTGTCAGGCAATCACCCTTGCACCTTCTGGTAAAATATGAGCACTTCGAGTAGTCATCAGTCATTTTAGAAATTTGTCAAGTTACTTCGGCAGTTACAGTGGATATTCGAAACTTAAAGCTCTGAAGCACTGTAGTTATGTCCTGCTGTGACATTTTCTTAAATCTACGGATGACGTCGAAGCACACTTACTGGGTTCTAGCGGTCACATTGACTTTCTGCACTCTTTTCACACAAATAAATCTACCATATAATATTCTGCTATGTTATTAAACAACAGTAAATATTATTATTATTATTACTGATATTATTGCAGTATTATATTCTTAATTACGGCAATCTCAAAACCTACTTTTTTTTAAGACAGAAAAGTTTGGATATCCAATTATCTTGCATATATGGAGGTTAAAATGTCTATTTATAAGAAAACATACCACAACCTTCTCACACTGACAAAACCATCCAACGTATCGCCAATTATTAACCTAATTAAGAACTTACTGGACGAAAATATGACGTTTGTAGATTATAAGGATGATAGTGAAACAGAATAGCGGTGAAGTTATGCAAACTAGCATCGTTGATTCGAAACGTAATACACAAAATGATGCAAGTTCATGTACATATCACAAATATATTAAAATCAACTATCTTCCTCTCAATTCTCATTTGGACAAGATTAAAAGTACTTTAATTAATAGTAAAAGCTGTAAAATTTGTATTAATGTTGGGAGTTCCAGCACCAGTTCCGACAGTGTCCACTCATACCGCATACCATGTAGAATGCGGGCCGCGATCCGTGTTTTAATTAACCCTTGTCATTTTCCATTCAACTCCAAAAGTTATGGTACCCAAAATCTGGGCAGCCGTTAAGTGCAACGGACACATCATTCTGCCATTTGTCTGTTTCTCCTGGCCAGCTGATTCCAATCGTTTTCTTTGAAGTTTCGGAAGACTTTGTTGAACCTTCGTTTGGCACAAGTTACCGAAATGTTGGGATCCCCGCAACAGCTAATTTTCGGTCGAAACTCTTAGGTCAGATTTCTGGTGTGGTCAGCGAAAAGTCAGTTCCCCACATCCCGTAAATTTGCTTGCAACTAGCGTAAGAATGCAAATTATTCCAAATGCCAAATCCCTTTCCTCTGCTACCTGCGTCTTGCCGACGTGTGTTTGGGTAGCACAAACACAGATCGGGCACGCACAGTCTGTCACAGGACCAAACAGCTGCTTATAATGTATAACACATTTTCTGACGGACAGGCCCTTTCCCTCATTAAGCACAGTGCCAAGCCTGCCCACCGTCTCTGCTGCCTTTAGTCCGACATGTTTCACGACAGTCACACCAATATACCGAGGTGTGTCGACCCACTCTTTTGTTCTCCGTGGGGCTGTGGTGCGCTTTTCAGCCTTGAGAACATGGCGGTTTCTGCGAGAGGTTAATGGCGATCCTCCAGTCCTGCAGCTATTGCCAGAAGCTGTTGAGACATACAGTAGCTGACATGCAGCGCTGGTTGGTGGGGCGTAGAAATCACGGTTTTGTGGTAAGCAGTCACTACTAACTCAACGTGTCGATGTGTTACTAACATGTGGTTTACGTCCACGCCTAACAATCTGTTTAATACGTGAAGGAAATGAAGGCAATTTGAATAACCGGCCAATGACGGTCGCTGTTAAGTGCACGGGGTGCGTTAGGCGCAAGAAACATAAAAGCAGGATTTATAGAGTGACAAGGAAAACAGACAAGCTTCCGGAGTATAAAACTAGGTCAGGTATGAATTTGGGATAAAGTGGTCAACAAAGACAATGATGGAGCGGGAAGACAACGGAAAATTAGGTCAGAAGATTAAGAGTGAGTCCCTTGCGCTGGTAGAAGATAATGCTGTCGGTTGTAATTCCTTCAAAGTAACATCATTAACGACACCCATTGGCAAAGTGTTAAGCTCCATTCCACTTAAATTTTCGGCAAGGCAATAACCAGTTTCCATCTTCTCCCACCTGTCTACAAGTTTTATCTTGCTCGGAAGATTCTCAGTTTTCCTATTATTCACACCAAGGCTTTGCGTAATGTTGATAAATTCATAACAGTTTCGTCTGTTGTTAACTGTAAGACAAACTGTAAAAAAAAAATACTGAATGACTGATGTGGATCACGGTGTTATGATATCAGGGAAATATGAAACAAACCTCTCCGGAACTCCAAGTATTGAAATACGCTGCACATGTCCATGGCCTCTCCTTAAATGTATAGGTCACAACAGAGAAGCAAGTGGCTAGCGAACTCTAGGCCCCCAAACTAAATGTCAAGTACTGGAAACACAAAAGCCTTTTTTGTACCACGTTTTACAAGAGACAAAATTCTGCTTCCTTTTAAGTGTACTGTTAGGTTTCCAATACCACCAAAAATTAATATTGCAGTTTTCCATACTCTAGCCGCAGAAACTGAGTCAAGTGCGCGATTTTATAGAGAGCGAAGCAAGTAAAGATTTTGGAATTCTATATTCTCAATACTACATATTCATTCTAAACAAGAAATGGGTAAAAAACAGAGTGGTTAATTAAGAATATCTATCAGTTGATGGCCAAAACAGAACATAACATTACCCCTGGAGAAACTCCTTGTACCTTAGAAGTTAATTCTTTTATTTCTTAAGTTCTGGTCTCTTGCAGCATGCCGTCCGCTATCAGTGCATTTGTCTTTATAAAGGGAACAATTTCATGAAGTCATCTTTAACTAATTACACATCAGAGTCAATTATATTCCCTTCTAATTCGGTGATAATTATTACAAAATTCAGCAGGCGAGTACCAACAGACTGGAGTAATTGCCACGATTCTTGGGGTCAAGTCCTTGCTTCTTCATATTCATGCGTGGCTTTAAGAGGGTTCCTTTCTTTTCCCTTGTGCATTGCAACCCTCATTCTTCGTACGTTTCAACAACTTCTGAGGGTTTTATAATAGTGAAGTGAAGTTTCCTTGAAGATTCCTTTATAAGGGCTCGACGATTCGGATTGGGTTTCTTTAGCAGTTTAGGGGAGTACAAGAGTGTTCGAGAATCCAGCGAATTTTCACTTTCCTGATCAAATCTGAAGAGGGTAAAAATTACCCGATTCATTAATTGTTGACTCTGAAGCAGTGGGTTCTGTTTCTTGTCCTCTCTCAGGTGCGTCGTAAAAGGATCAGAAATAATGGAGAGTAGTAACCGATCGAAGGAACAAATCCATGTGACTTCAAATGAATGTACAATATCTGGTACGGAAATATCAGCGTTTAACCCGTCACCAATAGAAATTCAAGTCGTGTCGTTCTAACGTTTCACTTGATAAGTACTGACCCATCATAACGTGGTCCCTGTCTCCTTGCCATAGCGAGTCATCAGATTGCGGAAGGAAATCAGCCACCAATATGGAAATTAGCTTGAATATACTGAATAAGCAGTCGCCGACAGCTGAAAAGGGGTGCTCCTCCAACTTGGAGTTTGGACGAGTAACTAACAACTCGCACTGGACTTGTTAAGAAGGTTACAATTGCCTATGGATTGGACTAAACCTTGGGTACATCCTACGCGATATAGAATGTACATGATATTTTGTATGTGGAATGTAACGGGCCTGTTTAGGTCAGATCACGTAAGATAGTCACTAAAAAATTATCGCGGTAAATTTAGATTTTGTGGGTGTACATTAAGTTAGGAGGGACGAGGGACTCTCTAAGATCAGGGGAATATATTTTTTTCTACAAAATATGAAATGAAACCCATAAATTGGTAACAGCATATTTGGTACAACACAGAATAAATCAGCGGTTAAGAGAGTAGAGTTTGTTAGTGATATGGTGCCATATATAGTTCTGAGAGGTAGATGGTTTAATATATTTGTTTTGAATGGGCATTCAACAACCGAGGAGAAAAGTGATGATAAAAAGGCAACTTTTTGAGAAAGTACAGCAAGTCTTCAATTGTGTTCCCAGGAATTCCAGCAGGTTTTCGATTATTTTTTAAGTTCCATATGAAAATTCTGTTAGGAAAATTTAATGCAAATTTAGGAAGAGGATATTTTCAAACCGAAAATTGGGAATGAAAGTATACATTAGTATTGTAATAATGATAATGGTTTTAGAATAGTAAATTTTGCCACATCAAAAAATCTAGTTGCTAAGATACCGATGTTCCCGCACCGAAAAATTAAAAAATCAACATCGATCTCTCCATGAAAAGACTCATAAAGAGGGTGATCACATATTGATAGAAAGGAGATAACATTTAAGTACGCTCGATCTTTCAGGGAAGCTGAATGTGATAAGATCACTAACTGATGATTGCGAAAGTTAGGGAAGGACTGGCAGTATGTGTACAAACAGCACAGGAATGTGATGTTGACAGATTTAATATCAAGAAACTAAGTGTGCTGGAGGTTTGAGAACAGAAAAACAGAATAAGATTTCATTTTTGGAGAACGTAAATGAGAGCGAGGTCATAAATAGGGTTTGTGAAGACATTGAATAGAATATAAAAACTTCAGCCATTTGGGTCTAGGACGGTATAAATCGAGACTGTTTAAACAATGGTTTGATGAAGGTTGTTGACATTTTTCAATCAAAGGAAACAGGCTTAAGTGAAATTGATACTGGATCCAAACAAAATGGATGTAGATAATATAAGAAACATAAGATAAGTAGCAAGAAAACATTTCACGACACAAAAGAATGAACATCTCTAAGCTAAAATTGATTAATTTGAAACTAACAGTAAGATAAAAATATAAGAGACTTGCATAGGGGTAATAATGACTTTAGGAATGGCCACAAGCCTGGCACTGATAAAGCAAATTATGAGAAGGGTGATTTGGTTACATACTCCCACAGTATTTTGGCTAATTGGAGGAACAATTTTTATGAATTATTGAATGCACATGGTGATAAAGATATTAGGACCAGAGAAATATGTACAACTGAGCCACTGGTGCCTGATCCCAATTACTTTGGTTTTCAAATTCCTTTTCACAAGTTAAAAAAGGCACAAATCAGCAGGTACTGATCAAATTCCGGCAGAATTGATTAAAGCAGGGGGTAGGACAAACTTCCGAGAACCATAAATCTGTTAATTCTACTTGGAATAACAAGGAATTGCCTGAGAATTGGAAGGAGTCGATCGTTGTACTTATTTATAGAAAAGTGATAAAACACACCTTCGTTACTATAGAAGCGTGTCA
>Ga0123354_10012368_pt1 | contig 13225 bp, 8 predicted proteins | sample TergutLab28metaG_2_FD_97872 | JGI IMG/M metagenome (GOLD analysis project Ga0123354, IMG submission 97872) | Labiotermes labralis P4 segment gut microbial communities from Petit-Saut dam, French Guiana - Lab288 P4 | ecosystem: Host-associated > Arthropoda: Insects > Digestive system > Gut ...
TAAGCATGCACGCGCACGTGCGCGTGCATGCTTATATATGCAACATGTAGTTGTTCATTATATAGTCATTAAATACATCTCATGTGACACAGTTGTGTTTGACTACATACAATTTTCCAAGTTGATGTCACTAGTTATTAAGTTTTATTTCATTTCTTCTATTCTCAACATGTTTCGGACATTAATACATTCATCATCAGGAGCTTGCGATGTATTAATATATTAATGTCCGAAACATGTTGAGCATAGAACAAGTGAAATAAAACATAATAGCAAGTGACATCAAGTTGGTCTCTTAATCTTCAACTATCACAATGATGCACGGTCTAATATACATAAGAAAAACAATATACAATTGTAAAAATTCTAAACATTAGCGCCACCTTAAGATGCACATAAAAGAAACACGTCGAAAACCGTTGTATTGGGTGTTAAAGGAATTATAATTTCTTTATTTAACATTGCAGGATTCTACCGCTTGGTTTAATGAGAATTTAGACAATCCGTGCTGTAGAGACACTAGGGATCGAAACAGGCTCTAGGGCCAAGACGACAAGCCTGAACTAACTGTATATACTGTCTGCACGACAATAAGTGTCGACACTTGTGGAAAATTTAAAAACCGGTATCCAAAAATACGTTTCTAAAACCAATGTCTAGATATGTTACACTAGCATCAGCAAATATTTGAAGCCAAGAATATTGGGCCAATATTGTACGTTTCACTCATTTCCCATCTGTAACCTAGTACCGGCTTTATTTTACATCGAGCAGATGTAGATGAGAACAAAGGTGACTCTCCAAAACTCCCAAGGCATACTCTCCTGTCATTCATATTTCTAATTTCATAGAACTATTATCATTATTGACACATTTCTGTGAGAAGTTGCTAATTTTCCAAGTTATACATTAAAATTTTCGTGTGATTTCTAAAATTCCCATCGTCGCCATTTTTAAAGTGAGGATTTATGATAAACTTTTATACGTGTAAGTTGCTTATATGTGTATTTGTGATCCATATTGTTACAGACGTCACAAGCCTAGCTGCAACACGTCATTAATTATTCTATTAAACTACAAGGTGAAGAAAGCATCCGATCGACAGACAAGTTTTTTTATATTACACGAAAACATTACCTTAAGCAGTTGAATGTTTTCTCAAAATATGTTATCATTCTGCATTTCGGACCTAAACGTAATGCCAGTTGTGTCCCTCACTCTTCACTCAGCAAAATGGTTGTCGCGGACTGAGAAAATTCTATAAAATGTACGTGAAAATTATTTCGTCATTATTCAAGTCGAGAATTCTTTAAGTTGAGCGAAACTAGAGGATATCGAATGCTGCTTGCAGGGAAAACTTTAAAAATTACTGTAGCATCGGCTTAGTACAGGAAATATTTTTGGTAATTCAAGTGACCCTTTTTGAAATAAAAATAATTTCTCATTTATTGCAAAATATATTTTGGAGGTAATGTTTTTTTGTTCCCATTTCAGGCTCGGTGTGGCCCAAAGGTTGGGTAGAGGTATAGCTCTACTCTTCCATGACCGCGGCACTAAAAGGGGGTGAGTGCTCAGTAGCATGCCCCGGCCGCACTTTACCCCCGGGAAAAAACCGGTACCCATTGTACAGGAGGCTGGGTGTGCCCCAGGGCCGGTCTGGACAGGCGGAAAATCTCGTCCCCACCGGGATTCGATCCCAGACCTTCCAGCTAGTAGCTCAGTCGCTATACCGACTGAGCTACCCGGCCACATTTTGGAGGTAATATAAAGTAAAAGACTTAAGAAAATACATCAAGTGCAGAATGTATGTGGCAGTAGACATGACAGTTTAAAGATAAAGAAGCAGAACTGTCTTCGTCCTTAATCAATCGCTACAATCTGAAGTTCACTAGGGAGTGGCAGTGTAGCATCACGCATTCGTAACCTCGGTACTAGAAGGAGGCGAATGGGTAGTCACTTCAACCCTTGGAATACGTCACACGGTGTGACTGAATAGAGGCCTGCGTGAAACCCGGTGGCAATCTAGACAGAGAAAATATGAACAAATATTTCTTCTGTAGGGAATCGAAATACGACTTCTCGGTATTAAGTCCTTAACTTATTCATTGTAATAAAACACTGTCCTGGCATCAGGCTGAAAATTGTCACAAATTTAAAAAATATGTAAATATTTCCCAAATATCATCAAACGTCGATATCATTTGTAATAAAAATACCTCAGTCGATGCGAGAAACGTCATGGAGTAATAAATTAATATTGATATAAGACATTAATTTTTCATACTACGAAGCCTTGTTCGGTCTTGAAACGAGGACGTTACTTTGCCATGACATGAATATTTCATTAATCCAGTTGAACAAACATGCATTCCACATTAAGCTCCGCACAGTTTTGAATTTGGGGAGGCCGCTGCTGGGCAACCAACAGCAGGACCGATACTATCGTAGCACCATACAACTATCTTCATCTAATGCATCGTAAGTAAAAATGGTTCGCCTCGACTCATAATTATAATGGACTTTTTTATCTACTATGGAGAATTCTTGGAAACAATAAATAACGTGTGTGTTTGTTACAACAGGAACTTGTAATTAAATACTATTTTGCAGCTACTAAAGCCAACAACTGTAATGTTGGATGGGATTGTATAATCACTTCAAACCGCTCGTCAGGCAAAACCTGAAGTTTTATATTTGTAGTTCCGTGCATCATAATTCTAGGTCGAAGAAATCCAACAAGATGCAACAGTATGCAGATATTTTATTTACTGCTAAATTACTCTACATGTTTCGAGCGTCCACCGCTCTCATCATCAGGAGTACATAAAACTGTAGTTGCAGCCTCTGGTACAGATCCTTATTTGGTCATGTTTGCGAAAGCTTACTCCCCAGAAAGTATGATCTGTACCAGAGGTTGCAACTAGAGTTATATGTACTCCTAATGATGGGCGCGATGGACGCCCGAAACATGCACACCTGAGCACCGGACGGCCACCTACAGGTGTGATGATACCAGATGCTGTATAATACAATTTTGATCTCCTGATGATGGGCACATAGTGCTCGAAACATATAGAGACATATAATAAACTTCTTATAAAACAAGATTTTGTGCATTATGTTGGTTAATTACTAAGATTATACTGAGATGAGATACACGGTCAGCAAAACATCAAAAAAGGAATACGTGTTAGAGTGGCTGTTAAAGAAAGAATTTCTTCCTGTCCAGCCCATCCATACAGGCCCTGTGCCCACATTGCTAATGAACATTGGAAGCTATTTCCGAAGGTAGCAGCACCAGGACCGTGAAGTCAGCCACTTCCAACCGGTGCAAAATTGTATGAATGTGTGGCGATCTGCATCCAAAATACGGCCAAAACCCACAGTGAGCTGTAGCGATAAGCCTTTTATCTTTCACACTTCATGCATGAAATAAAATCCCTCATATGTTATTACACATTTGTGTTGGAACTGCTTTTTACCATGCAGTCGTTTACTTTAGAGACGACATTGTAAAGGACCACGCTAAATAATTTACTTGCACGAGTAACTGGGTAAATGAAAGAACAAGGCAAGTGCTCACTTACGAGGGGAAAACTGTACTAGAGCAATTTACTTCAGAGTCCTGATATGAAGTCCGGCAATAGATTTTGGAAAATTATGAAGGGGATTTGCAGTAGGCTATCAGCTGTGTTAGTTGCGGGAAAATTGTTTTAGCTTTAATTCAATGGCGGTCATTTTTAAACCATAAGATATGGCTATGTGAAACCATTTCACAGTACAGATTACAGAGTACAAGAACGCACATAATGGTGAAAAAGTGGGCTTTGTCCGCAGAATATAAAGTGTATGTTTTTCACCTGTAAATAATACGTTTTTCACAAAAACAAGGTAAAGTACAAACAATAGTACTGGGCTGGGATAGCTCAGTCGGTATAGCGATTCGCTATGAGCTGGACGGTCCGGGAATCGAATCCCGATGTTGCCGAGGTTTTCCGCACCCGGCCAGACGGGCTCTGTGCCCCACCCAGCCTCCTGCACAAGGGGTACCGGGTCCTTTTGCCGGGGGCGAAGCGGTCGGGGAATGGCGTTGACCACCCACCCACGTCTGGCGCCGAGGTTAAAGAATGAGTAGCGCTATACACCTATTCCCCCTCTGGTCCTTCATGGCCCCTTCTGGGATGAAATTTGCTTTACCAACAGGTTATATTATATAAAACAATTAAAACTGAAGTTCAGATGGCTAAATACTTCATCATCATCTTCCTCCATGGTTTAGGTCGTTTGACCTGTTACGACATCGACGCATTGCCATCGATTCCTGGGGCGTCCACGGTCTCTTCTTCCTCGAGGTTTGTAGTTGAGGGCGTGTTTCGGGAGTCTGGTGTTGTCCATTCTTTCAAGATGGTTGATCCAGTTTTGTTTGCATTTGAGTCTCACGTCTTGTATTCCAGAGATCTCTAGTTCTTTCGCTAAGTACTTCTTATAATTAAAACTCCATTCTTTCTCCTATGCCTATACCCTGTAGGATAGCTGAAGCAGCTAATATTTTTTCAAGTGAAATTTCTGAATTAAGGCGACTTTCTGAAGATCTTATTATGCATTGTCCAACTCCTGTGTGAAAAAGACGCGTGGCGAAACGAAAAAAGATGCGTGTGCGCCCCTATTGCATAAATATCGGCATGCAAGCAAATATAAAAAGTTAAAAAATATGCGAGTAACCTAATATTGGAGCGCCTTAGGATCCGAGCATCCTGGGCTCCTCTAAGATGGTTATACTCTGTAATCCACTGGGTTGACTCTTTATGTTGTCCACAGCTTGCACATGCACACTATTGTTACCGTAACTGCTGTTCCGCTGTATTTATTTTAAACTTTTATTTTATATCTACGTCAATTTTTTTTGTTAAATTTATCTGTTCTACATAAACTCACTGCTGCTCTGCTCCTAACAGCCACCAACAGCAACCAAGGGTAGGTACAGTGAATTGTTTTTCATTCTAATAACACTCCTGCACCCAAATAACCACGGGAAATACACCAATACGAACATCAACACACCTTCAACACATTTGACACAAACTACCCGTCTCATAGCCAAAGACACACGATAATATAACTCCCACAAACACGGTACATACATAACGCTACCCAACAATTATTATATCTTCTCATCCTTGCAGCATTACACACCATATGCGGCAATAACACAAGTATAGTCTCGAGCTCCTGATAATGGGCATATAAGTGTCCGAAACATGTTGAGCAGATTTTGACGTTTTGCTGACTGTGTATCTCAGTATATTTATCTCAGTAATTAACTAACTTGATGCACAAAATATTTTGTTTTACAATAAGTTTATTTCATACCTCTACATGTTTCGAGCACACCTGCTTATTGTAAAACAAAATATTTTGTGCATCAAGTTAGTTAATTACTAAGATGAATGTTGAGCAGATTATAAGTGCAATAAAGCTTTCAATAGCATCTAGTTGGTTTTCTTCTCTACCCTCTCTACGCTCACATTTTCACCTACACTTAATCTTGTATAATTTCAAACTCACAAACATTATTTCCTAAAAACTTCGTCGGTATATTCATAACCTAACCACAAAGCAAGTTCCGCTTCCCTAGATGTAAGCAACGTATAATGAATACCATGAGTGTGTGTAATGATATTCTTTAATTACCTATTATTTAAAACTCAACAAAATCGATAATAGCACAGAAACGTGACGTCACCACACGCAGTTAATTGTGGTGATTATTTCCTCACACAAGAACACATTTCTGTCCGCTGTACTTGAAGCCATATTGCTCAAACCTTCTGTGTAGCAATAACCCTTAAGCAATATATCTGTATTTTTCCTTAATCATCCTTCATGCAAAACGCACCTTAACCTCAAATTTCACCCAGCTGAAAACAACTAATATTCAATATTATGTCTTCATGCATTATTGTCTTAATATTCCGGCATAGAAATCAAACCTACTTTGTACCGCTTTATGTTCCAGGAAAAACCTCGCACTCCGACTGTCGAATATTACTAATTATATCGTAAATAGTCCAATTTTTGGAAAAAGACTTGAAATGAAATGTCTACCTTGACTTTTGTTACAACCCTAGAAGAATACACGTTTTGTTTTATTTCTGGAAGAACTCAGCGAGATGTCGTTACAAAAGTACGTATGTCTTCATATTAAATGCTTGATACGTTTGTTGGATTTTATCAAAACTTGGATATTCTTGGTTTGTTTAACAAAGTCCCCTAGTAGGAGCCGAGTTGTTTGTGCGGAAGAACAGAGGGAAGACAGACAGACAGATGTGACAAAACTAGTAGTCGCTTTAGGCAACTTTTCGAACGCTCCTCTCGCAAAACATTTAGGCCAAGGACTGCAATAATTTATATGCCTGCATATAAAAGGCGCCTTTTATAGTGTGTTGTATATATTATACTATTTTTATGCGTTTCGTGGAAGCACACAGTTTTCACGTTCTTGGACAAGTGAAAGCTCTAATTTCTGGATTGAGCCATATGAAGTGGAGAGATGTAACTTAATGCACCGCTATGCAGTGCCACAAGTCAAAAAGAGGAACGTGAGGATTAAGTGACAAAAAAATCTGATGTAAGAAAAAATGGCCGGGAGAAGATAAAGAAGAAATAATTACCTTTTGAATTTCACAGCTTAACGTAGGGGTTATGAATTCGAAATAGCGTAGTAGATATAGTGACTTGGCCTAGGGCTGGAGGATCCGGGGTTCGATTCCAGGCAGGGTCAAAAACATCCAGACTAGCTCTAAGGCCCGCCCATACTAATCAAAAGTTACCGGAATATTCTGCCCAGGGAGTAAAGCACAAGGTGCATCAAATGAACGAATCACCTCCGCCCAGTCCCGCAGATAATAATGAACAAACAAGTACATCCACTCCCTAATGTTTGGCTTCGTATCGTGGGAGGAAACAACTTTAAAACTATCTTTACCTACATGAGGTTTAGTTTTTTCCAGAATATATGACAGTACTCTGAAAAGTGTGGGCCGGGTAGTTCAGTCGGTATAGCGACTGAACTACTGGCTGGACGGTCCGGGATCGAATCCCGGTGGGGACGAGATTTTCCGCACTTATCCAGGCCGGCCCTGGGGCCCACCCAGCCTCCTGTACAATGGGTACCGGGTCTTTCCCGGGGGGTGAAGTGCGGCCGGGGCGTGCTGCTGATCACTCACCCCCTTCTAGTGCCGCGGTCATGGAAGAGTAGAGCTATACCTCTACCCACCCTCTGGGCCACATCGGGCCTGTAACGGGATCACTTTACCTTACTGTGAAAAGTATCAGTCTACAGGTTTGTAGTACTTAAACACAACAAAAATAACTTGCAACTGCACACAGACCCACGAATTAGTATAACAGCATTCAGTGAACAGAACTGCTACGTTGCCAAAGTAATCAACAACTACGTGAAGGCGCAGTGAAGAGTAGTGTTCTTCGCGTACCTGTAATTCATATGCTACGTCAGAAGTTCAGTAGGCAGTGACATTCAATAAAGGACACGAAATAGCACTTTAAATTGAAAAAATATTATCGTAGCCCAGGAAACGCTCTATAGAGTCTCGTTCTTCTGCTAATATTGACTGCAACTGAACTTCACACATTACCTTTATTTTTGGCTGTTTTTACTAGGAAAAACCTCTTAACATGAACAGAAACTTTTTCCTTCTTTCCGTGAGAACTTCTTGCGCGTCAACAGTTGGACGGATTATGTACAGTGGTGCTGATAAGTCCTTAGCCCGACCAGGAAGGAAACAAGCTCGGAAGCATGTCAGGGGGGCTCGCGATTTCAACAACATGGAGACGCGAGCTGTCATCAAGGTTTTTTTTCCAGCAAGGCAGGGCGCCGAATGAAATTCACGCCATTCTGAAAAAAAAAATTAGCTTGTTTCCTTCTTGGTCTGGGTAAGGACTTATCAGCACCCCTGTAATAGACAGTGAAATGTTCGCTAAAAGTGTGAGGGTCATTCCAATATTTAGCCACATTAGTTAATAATACATTGTTTGTTACAGAATTGAGAGACAATAATAAAATTATTAGTTTCAAACACAAAAATATTTAATGATTTATTTCAACATATTAGCATGTAGGTAAAATATAGTTAAAATAAATAATTGAAACAAATAATTTTATTATTGTCTTGAGGTAATACAAAGCTCAGTTCACATTAGGCTATAAATTTAGGCTTAAATTTTCTCCATATACTACTAGTATTTCACGGATTTGTGGAAAAAAATATTCTATAAGGATTAATCTAATTTTGCTGAGTGATCCAAATTTTAATGCTATACATTCAACTGAAAGTATTGTTGACGTAGATATGGGCTTACTGACGTCGTCCGTAAACCTGGTTTAGTTTAATATTTGATACAGGAAAATTGCACTTAATTCGTTTTAATTATTCTCATTTTTAATTAAGCTTAGTAAACAACACAGAACACCGTATGTAATTTTGTATACTCGGCATCATCACGAAGTGTAAATTTTTTAAAGAACATTTCCATTCGTGATCTACAGTATTATACGTAGGAATAAGTATTGACAAATTAAATATGTAAACATTTTCAAGATATGATTAACTTGAAAGAGTATGTAACTTTATCAGGCGTCAACACCACGTCAATAATATACTGTATTCACTTCCTACAATAAAAGCCGAAACTTTATGTTACTTAAAAATTGTTTCATGTTCGTCGTTCCGTGCATCGTAATTCTAGGTCGAAGAAATCCAAAGAGATGCAACAGTATGCAGATATTTATTTGCTGCTAAATTACTCTACATGTTTCGGGCGTACATCGCGTCCACCATCAGGAGTACATAAAACTGTAGTTGCAGCCTCTGGTACAGATCATACTATCTAGGGAGCAAGCTTCCTCAAACGTGACCACGTTTGAGGAAGCTTGCTCCCCAGATAGTATGATCTGTACCAGAGGCTGCAACTACAGTTTTATGTACTCCTGATGGTGGACGCGATGTACGCCCGAAACATGTAGAGTAATTTAGCAGCAAATAAATATCTGCATACTGTCGCATCTCGTTGGATTTTCTCAGAGTTAAAAATTGTAATTTTGAGAACACTGCCTTACGAATGAATGTAAAGACACTCTTAGGGCAACAAGCAGGTTGTGTATAATATTAAATCATGTGGCGTATGTACCGGGGTGCTGATAAGTCCTTAGCCCGACCAGGAAGGGAACAAGCTCGGAAGCTTGTCAGGCGACGCGTGCGATTTCAACAACATGGAGACGCGAGCTGTCATCAATTTTTTTTCTGCAAGGCAAGGCGCCGAAGGAAATTCACGCCATTCTCACAGAAATATTAGCTTGTTTCCTTCCTGGTCGGGCTGAGGACTTATCAGCACCACTGTAGTAACAAATAATCTTTAAAAATTTAAAGTGTGATTTTGTTATTAAATATTAACATTTTGACATGAATAATCTTCAATTACGATTTAAAAGATTATTATTATTATTGTTATTATTATCACCACCATCATCATCACCGCCACCGTGATTGTAGTAGATGTTTGCAGATCTAAGTTATAGGTTATCAACATATCTTAATGCTTTATTCTGTTACACAATACAGATAGGCTGAAGTAACACTAACTGTGCCAAAAGAACCAATTAACACGGCACATCAAAAAAATTTACATGTTTCGAAACATTTCGTTTAAATTTTTTCAATCTCACTTTAAGGGACAGGTAAACTTTATCGTACTACACTATAAGATTTTTTTTTAGACTGTGACTCCAAGTAAATTATTGTAATGTTCCTTGCCTTGCTCTATTATCGGTCTGTTGGCATCATAAGTAAGTGGTCAAAAATAAAAGGAATTCCCTTCTGCGTATAAATGTCGAAATTAAGGTTGGTCAGTAAATAATTAATTTAGTATGATGGGAGAAGAAGAAATCGGAGCCTAATTTAAAACGTTATTTCAACAAGTGCCTGGAAGCACCGAGCAGCGACCACACAGACTGGGCACCGTACTTCAGGGCGAAATATTTCCAATCCTCGACAATGAGCTTCCCTCCCTCCCCCCCCCCCGAAAAAATTACTTTTGTGGTTTCGTTCAAAGTTTTCATACATTTCCAGTTTTGGCCAAAATCCGGCAAAATTTCAAGTTACGTGAAGACGAGTTTACTTTTATGTCTATGATTCTATACATACATTAAGGTAAAGGTAAAGCAGCCCCATTACAGGCCTGGACAGGCCCAGAGGGTTCCAGGAAGTTAAGGTTCCCAGATTTCGTGACAACGGCACAGGATGGTGGTGTGTTGTCAGCCTTACGCACCGGCCGACTTTACCCCCAGGAAATACTCCTGGTACTCCTTTCTGTTAGGGGCTGAGCCGACCCTAGGGCCATAGTGCGATCGGATGGATTTTATGTCAATGAAAGGTCCACTGACACCAGCTGGGATCGAACCAGCGACCTTCTGATTTGTAGCACAGCACCTTAACCACTGTGCTACCGCGGTCCCCTCTATACGTACTTACTTTAACAAAAATGTTTTGAAAACATGGTGTTCAGTAAGCAAACACGCATTTCATATCTTGTGTTCTTTAGCGTTGTTTACATTACGCTAATATTTCTTTCAGTTTTACTATCATTCCATTTAAATGGCACACTCATGTGAGCTCTGTCCAGGTGTAATCCTTTTAGCTTCTCTTCCTGCTTCCGTTCCTGGTCCCCAATTCACCAATTACTTCCCCACTTTTTTTCTGGTTTAATATTTCATATGTAGTCTGGTTTATTTTTTATTGGCATGACTGCTGCCTTTGTCCCAAGTGCTGTGAGCATGTAGGCCCTGCTAACGAACGGTCCTGAGTTTTTGTTTCAAAAGAAAATTCAATTAGGCTATACAAAGTTATAGTGATTGATATGTGGGAGGACCAGCGCACAGCAGTAACATAACAATTAATTCATTAATCTTTCTTCCACTCAAGGTTAACGCAATATTCTTGCTACTGGACCTGCCCACTCATTTGTCTGCTGCTACCATTGTTTACCTCACTTTCTTAAGGGAACTTCCACAGCATATACTAATTATGTTCTGTCCAAAGCAAAAGTGTCGAGCCACCTGAACTGATTTGATAACTTTTCCTTTGCGTGCTACTTTTTTCCTTACCTTCTAGTATAATGTTCAAGATCGTTAAGTCTTACGTGTTGTAAATAGATAAATAAGGTAGCAATTAATGTTGTGGTAGTGCAGGTAAATGGGTCGTGCATAACCTGGTATGTGAGTACTAACGTGTCAGAGGAACTGGCTGTCGTTATGTTGAGGGTTACGTCAGAGAAGGAAGCATTGCGTTTCTCTAAAACGTTTTAACTCACATACAAGACTGCATGTTGTGGTAACCCACGAAATAACATCACCCCTGTAAAAAAAAAAAGGTTTAAAATTATGATGTGGAGTGGTTGGAAAAACAACGTCTTGTAATATGGCGATCTTTTACGCAGGTCTGAAATCCTGTGTATTAACAGGACGGCATAAAGACAAAATAAAATAACCTGAAGTTAGCTATAGACTATTATCAATAATAGAAAAATAATCCTTCTCTCTATTAACTGTTAAATATTGGACCCTATGCTTTCCTTGGATTGGGAGGTAATTCTGATAGTGCAAAGTTTTTTGACATTTTTTTGGAATCCTGTCAGTTTGATGAATGATCAAATACAAAGTTACTGGCTGAAAATAGTACCAGTTGTCCAATGGCATATTGCAGAAAACGTCAATGCAAATGTGGAGGAACAGGAGAAGGTATCTGACTGGCTAACCATAGGAATAACTTAATTTCTACCAAAATTATAAGAGTGCAAGGAAGTCAGAAACTACCGATGGATTACGTGCTTAGAAACCCCAACATAAATAATATGTAGCAAAATATCCGTACTTCTGGAAGAGCAGAACTTTTTACCAGCAGAGCAAAAAGGATGTCACTTTGGAAGTAAAGTTTGCAAGGATCAATTTGTGACAACAAAAGCAATACATTGGGAGTGAAAGAGGAGGAATACGAATTTAAGTATCACCTGGACCGATTTCCAGAAAGCGTTGCACAAGGTTCCAAATAGATGGGTAGAAAAATAAATAGAATTCATAGGAATGAAAAGTAAAATTGTCAGATTTTGCAATTTATCAATGGAGAAATGGAAAACAACGCTTCGTTTACAAACAAAGCAGAAAGTAATGCAGTCGCAACCCATTCACATATGAAGAGGAATATTCTACAGAGACTCTCTTTTCCCATTAGTCTTTTGTATGACAATTATTTCATTAACACACTAGACGAGATGAGCAGGTTGTGGATATCAAGAACACGGAACTGAGAAGAAAATAAGTCACTTCTTGTATATGGATGAAATGAAACTGCTACGTAGAAATGAAGATTTTGAGAATGAAATAAAAATTTTAAAACTTATTAGCAAAGGTATTAATATGAATTAAGGATTAGAAAAGTATGCAAAACTATGCTTGAAAACGGTAAGTCTGGAACAAAACATATATAAGAAGCACATTTGAAAAGGACATTTATGAACTGGACAAAAGCATATAATTATTTAAGCATAGAAGAGACCCATGACGTGCACCATAAGAATGAGAAAGAAAAGTTGAAGAAGGAACACTTGAGGGGATTGAGATTAATTTTGGACATAGAATTAAGCGAAAAGAATAAAATTCAAGAAATTGGAACATTGGCCATACCGGTACTTAGGTACAATTTTGGAATTGGTAACTGACGGCAAGATTAACTTTAATAACAAGATAGAAGAAAGAGGACGTTGCTAACGATCAATGAGCAACATCACACACGTGTATACATAGTTCACTTGTATATTCCTAGAAAACAAGGAAGAAGGGGCCTAATGCAGTTAGATGAAACCTACGCAGCAGAAATTACAAAAATGGTGGAATATGTAGAGAGAAAGGAAGATCCACTAATGTAGATTGTCAGAACGCACCGGAACATCAACTCGGCAGTGTTATAGACAGCTAGACGCTAAGACGCCTCAACACAGAAATACAGAGAGGAGCAAGACAAATGAAGGATAACATAACAGAGAAGAAAAAAGAAAGATGGCGATGGAAATTGGGGGGGGGGGGGGGGGGGGGGCAGGAAAATTCTACAGAACAGGAAAGAAAAAAGCGGGGAGAAAAAAAAAGACACGGGGAAAA
>Ga0123354_10012372_pt1 | contig 13221 bp, 5 predicted proteins | sample TergutLab28metaG_2_FD_97872 | JGI IMG/M metagenome (GOLD analysis project Ga0123354, IMG submission 97872) | Labiotermes labralis P4 segment gut microbial communities from Petit-Saut dam, French Guiana - Lab288 P4 | ecosystem: Host-associated > Arthropoda: Insects > Digestive system > Gut ...
CTCTGTTTTCTAGACCTGGAGCCGCTACTTTTTTCATTCAAGTAGCTCCTCAATTGACCTCACGAGGCTCACGAGGCTGAGTGGACCCCGTTCCAGACCCACTACTACTCAGAAAATCTGGTACCGCCGGGGATCGAACCCGGGACCTCTGTATCTGTAGCCAGAAACTCTGACAACTAGACCACAGAGGCGGTCAGGAGACATACATATCGTATAATAATAATAATAATAATAATAATAATAATAATAATAAAATATCTCTTAGCAATTTGGCTGAAACTGTAACGCCTCTGTCTTCAAAGTAAGAGGTTCCCTTTTTGAATCCCGAGACATAATATTCGGTCAGGTTTTTCGTGATATTCTTCGGTGCGTCCAGGCAATTACTGAGGTACTTTTCTTGCATAGACGTTTCTTACCCGCACTGATTACAGCAGGGCGGAAGGCGGCGTCGGGAGCAGCGCAGCAATCGAGCTGGGAGCGTCTGTGGCTGTGATCTCTACACCCAGTATAACCCACTACTGCCTTCCTGCACTTAGTTTCCCATTCATTCGTCACTGTCATTCAATCATTCGCCTTACACCGTCGTAAAATGACCTACAAATAAATAGAGAAAAGTTCTGCATTGAGACTACAGACCTTCTGATATGTGACGTTCAGTTCGCTGTATAGCAGCCAGCGTCTCAGAGCTCTGAATAAATTTGAAGTGCGTGCATCCTAAATGACAACAGCATTGTACCAAATTGTACTCATGTAATGTCAGATTCCAAGAATCTCTGTCACATTCATTACCACAGCCACGTGAATCTGAGATCCCATAAGCAGGATTAAATTTAACTCTCTGTACTCAAACATCTGCCACGTACCAGACACCGAGTTTCACACTCATACTTCGTAGTAACTCTGTGGCATGTGCGCAGTCGGTCTAGTGTTTTGTGTGTTTGCTGTCTGGTGATTGTGTTGCTTTGTTTGCTGTAAGCAATTTGTGTTCCAACAGTTCATTTGTTCTTCTTCAGTTACGATCATAATATTCGTGACATTTAATATTCTATGCACATATTTCATTGTTTATCTTGTCCTTTAAATGTCGTAGTCACCTCATTTGTAAGCTTCCACTTTTTTTTCTGTCGCCATTTTCGGCAGTACCCACACCTAATTATCCCACGTCACAGTTCGTATTGATGTCATGTTCTTATACTCGTATATATTGTCATTTTATTCTCGTTTGTCAGAATCTCTTTTAATGACGCCATTTTTTGTGTTTTAATATTGTCATTTATTTGACGTGCCCTCTATGTAGTGTCTGATGTTCCTGTTAAATATTTGAAAGGAAATGCTGCCAATCGACTTTGACTTACGTAGCAGCAATCAACGACTGACTGAGTTCCAGCCAGCGATGTCATAATTCTGCGTATTAATCGACTTATCTCGCCAGAGATAGCATAATTCTGTGTACTAATCGATTTATCTCGCCAGAGATTTCGTAATTCTGGCTACTAATAGATTTATTTTTTGCCAGAGAGACTTTATAATTCTGGGTACTACACGATTTATCTCGCCAGATATTTCTTAATTCTGGCTACTAACCAATATATCTCGCCATAGATTAAAAATTCTGGGTACTAATCACTTTATCTCGCCAGAGATTTCATAACTTTGGTCACTCAACAGTTGCGCAACAAACAAGTACATATGCCAACTGTCTAGCTGCTCACTGAACTGAACTTCTCGCATAAGACACTCTTTCTTTTGAGACATTTGTGGTTCTCACAGCGGTTTCTGCTGAAGATTCCAGTGTCTTGCGGTGCCACACTGCGTAGCTCTGTAAATATTGAACCACGATGATTGATTTTAGTCTTCCGCCGCGGTTTAAATATCTTCGCTCTTCTGGGTCCCTACGCAGCGTGTGTTGGTAGTTAGTGTACAGACGTTTCGGGACAATCTATCCGTCCAATCTTTAAGGGTCTTAGTCTGCTTGATCCGTGAAGATGGAATCGATGGGTTGTCCCGAAACGTCGTAATTACCAATCTACGCTGGGTAATATCCCAGTCGAGCGCAGATCTCATTTACCCGCGAGCTTTCGAAACGGCAGAAACTCGCCCAACAGCACATCGTCACACCACAGGAGACTTTAATTCTGAAACTTACATTTTCTCACATTTTTCGATCCGTTACTGCTAACGGAAGTTTTTATTAAAATTGACATATTTCCGTCATTTTTGACTGGCGAACACAGTAGTAATACATAAAGATTCAGCTTCTGTCAGGCAATAAACAGTAAACGAAATAAACCAAGCCAACCAGTTAATGCTGTATAGGGAAAATAATCGCTATTTGTTCTCAGATCCGCACAAAACACATAAATACACTGCGTGGGCAGAACGTAGAATTTCTGAGCGTTAAACTTGGTAGTGTGCAGAGCTCCAGACAAGGATGAGAGTGAGGTAGTGACTGTCTTATTTCATGTGTCTCAATGTTTCCTATGTCTGCACGTTAGTACACGCGACTGTAGTCATTTACGATTGCCGGAATTCCGTTTTGGGATAGGCCATACTCTCTATGGTTTTCGTTCCCCAGACCTCTAAAAATAAATTTACTCCTTCCGGTTAATGGAAGTGTCCTAGAACCAAATTCCTACAGAAACTGTGAGCAAGCCGAGCGAGCTACGGCTTCAGCCTACAGCCCTTTTCAGCTTACGGCACGTCATTTACATTTGGCCTTGTGCTGCAATCAGCAGCACGCCGTAGCGACACCCAGAGAACTGAATTTGTAGCTCCTCGTGTTAAAAACCTGGACATTATCCTATATCAATGATCAGTCACACCCTATGGCCTCTTCATCCTCGGGGAAACAATTTCGCCGCACCCGTTCAATAGGAGAAGGCTGCGAACTAGAGGGCGTCTAGACGCTTAGCAAAAGGAAAAGGTTTCTCGTTCCTGCCGGGAACCGAAGCATAATTTGTCTCTCATGCAGTTCGCAGTCTATTCATTACACTGACTGAGCTACCACTGCGCCACTTCTTACTGTGAGGTGCTGTTTTTGGTCGGAGTTATTTAACGACCGTGACTGAACGTCAGAGACGGCGTTGCGTCGTGTGAGACGAGAAACTGCACAGTGGTAACTATATATACCGCCAACTTTGATATTAAAAATTTTGCATTTTTACAATAAACAGACCTTATTTCCCTGAACATCGTCAATGACTTGGTCTTTGTAATTTAAACGCAGTGCGTTCTCTGTGAGGTAGGAACTGAATGTTTTATTGTATTGAAACAGGCCTAACGCCTTACAGTAAAACTGGATGGCAATAATAATAATAATAATAATTTGCTTAGTCCATGGAGCAGAGTCTTTCTTGAAAAACTAACCGGTTCTCAGCCAGTCAAGAAATTCCCCGCATTTTATGAAACCCGAAGGTTCATTACCTCACTCACAAGTGCCCGCCAGCTGTCTCTATCCTGAGCCAGCTCGATCCAGTCCATACCCCCACATTCCGCCTCAGGAAGATCCATCTTAATATTATCCTCCCAATTACACCTTGGTCTCCCAAATGGTCTCTTTCCCTCACCCCCTCGAAAACCCTGTATACGCATCTCCTCTCCCCCATACATGCTACATGCCCCGCCACCTAATTCTTTTGGATTTGATACCCGAACAATTTTGGGTGAGGAGTAGAAATAATTAAGCTCCTCATTATGTAGTTTTCTCCACTCCCCTGTTACCTCGTCCTTCTTAGGCCCAAATAATAATAATAATAATAATAATTGCCGAACATTCCTAGTGTTTCTCTTTATAAAGTGGCCCCATCAAAGTGTTGTATATTTTAGTTCCCTTTTATATCGAGGTAGGCCGGTAGCTCAGTCGGTATAACGACTGGCTACGGGCTGGGCGGTCCGGGGATGGAATCCCAGGGAGGGCGAAATTTTCCGCACCTGTCCAGACCGGCCCTGGGGCCCACCCAGCCTCCTGTACAATGGGTACCGGGTCCTTTCCGTGGGTAAAGAGCGGCCGGGGCGTGACGTTTACCCTTCGCCTCTTCTATTGCCGTGGTCAAGAAAGAGTAGAGCTATACCTCTACTCCCCCTATGGGCCGTACGGCCTGTACAGAGCCTCAGTGCCCGCACAGGGTGCACTTTACCTTACTTTTCATAATGAGGCTTTTTTTTTGTGTTAATTATATATATTTACCGTAATTCTCACAACACTGCAATCAACCTGTATGTGTTATGTGCGCAATGTATATGGATAAATTCAACGGGAATATTCGACATTCCCCCTTTCTAGCTGCACTTCTCCATGATTTACCCTATCTTTCACTGGGATAGCTCAGTAGGTGCAGTAACATGGACTAGGGGCTGGACAACCAGCGATAGCAGATTCTCGGAAGATACGCGAGAATTTTTTCTTCTCCAAAAAGTGGTAAAGTAGTCGATTCAGCAGCGGTACTTTTGTGTTTAAAATCAAAATGTGTGGTTTTAGTTGACATCAGGCACCTCACGTTTATCTGAATGTTGGTCTGTGGATGCAGTAGAGCCAATCCAATTATCATACCACTCCAAATATGTTAACATCCCGGACAGTTTTATCTGAATGAGCGTTTTCACGACTGTCGCCGGAAGTTGTTCCGGCTTTCCCCGCGTTCGGTGAAAATTCCCTCTGTAAATGTATGTATCGAATGAAAATACCTGCAGTTCCTCTACAGGACGTGCGCCGTTCTGCTGCCAAATATTCTTAATTACTTTTAAAAATTAGCACAAACTCGTTTCGTATTCCAAAACAAAATTCTGGAAAGCAAACTTGGCCAAAAATACCTCCCCTCTGTAATTTGGCGTTGGCGTGTTTTTTTATTGAAGACCGGACGCGGCAGTTTTATCGCATAGAAAGCTTGTATCTTGTGACAGCTATCATGCTCAGGGAACCGATGAAAGAGACACGCTGTATAAGCATTCGGTTTTGGCGTCACGGAGGACATTTTTTTTATTACCACGACGTGTCGTTTAGTGCTGTTTGGAGAACTGATCAATGTCGATTCTGAGAATTATACGAAACACGTAACACTGTGGACGAACTGCAGAGTTTTTAATGTTAGTCAGGTGGTAAATATAATAACCATTGTGCTTTAATGAGTTGACGCTGTCTCAGTGTATATAACAACTTAATGGTTTTTTTTTAGTCGTTTGAAGTATACTTTTAGTTTTTAGGCGCTTTTGCAAAATTTAGAAAAGTGACCATTAGCTTCATCATGTCTGTCCGCATGGGACAACTCGGCTCCCACTGGATGGATTTTTGTGAAATTTGATATTTTAGTATTTTTCGAAAAATCTGTCGAGAAAGTTGAAGTTTCATTAAAAGCTGACAGGAATAACGGGTACTTCACATGAAGACCAATATACATTTTTGATCATATCTCGCTCAGTTCTTAAAATGAGAAATGTTTCAGGCGGAACCGTACAGAAAATCAAAACATACATTTTGTGTTCAATAACTTTTTTTTTCGAAAATTTAATTTGGAAAAATGTAGTAGAGCCGGAGAGGCCACAGATGACAATACGGCTCATGCGCATTGCATGTTGGATCACTAAGACTAGAAACACGCACTCAGAATATGTAATACTGTATTTATTGCTTTTCGGCGGCAACAATGGTTACGCGAACGCGCCTCACTGTTACGTTATACGTGCATTGCCAGTCTTGTTGAGGAAATATAACATTGTTTTGAGGTCGCCATGTGTCAATGTGTACACGGGAGAAGGTAGTAGAGTGACTTAAGCAAATAGACACATCCTAGCAACGACCCTACCGTAACATTCAAAAGCTAGTTCACCCTATCTCTTAACAAGCTCCACAGCAACCACTATAACCCGGGCTGTGGCGTCACTCACAAACTAAGCTCTGTCATAACCATGACAACCGGGTAACCGTGTCCGTCCGAGCGTGACTCAATCGCTCATTCAGTCACACCAGCCGTATTAAACTAGAGTTTAATTTAGTTTTATTAGTCTTTTGAATGATCTTGGGAACTTGCTAAATTCTAAGGAGCGAGGCGTTCGAAGAACAGCTGGATTTTTGTTTTAATTAAAGGGAAATTAACGAAGCGCCGCGCTGGAAGATACGGGGAAAGTAGAGGTTGTGAGTGGTGGTGCCTATGAGTAAAGGGGCAAGCGCCCCCCCCCCCCACTCCAAAAACTTAGTACACCATGCACAAAATTAAGATGCCCTCAACAAACAATATTAAATACAGACTTGTTAGTTTTAGCGCCAAAATACGAACTCTAAGCCCATTCAGTGAGTATACTGAGAGTGCAATCAAGTGTTACTTAAAAATACGAGTGCTAACGTGATGTACAAGCACAAGCACAGTCAGCTTACGAACAAGAGGGTGGAGTTTGGATCTGTCTGTCGGGTTCCTGTTTCTGTTTTCAATCTGTAAGAAATGAGGCAGTTGGCACCGCACCCACAAAAATCTAGCATTTCCATTTTCAGTAGCGGAGGTATAACTCCACGCTTTCTCAAAGTCTGCACTGCATTGATATTAAAGAACATCTTCGTTTTCGGACTGCCTTCATCCCGTTACCCACTGAACAGTATGCTTCAGAGCAGGTTTGAACCATTGGCCAATCCAGATCCGGAGGTGAGTTCTAGCGGAAAGATACGCAATGCGGCGTTATACCGTTCCGCTTTGACCTGACCTCCGGATCTGGATTGGCCACTGGTTTGGACATCTTGCAGGAAATCTAACCCGAATGTTCTGGTCCATAGTCCGTCGTAGTAGCCGATAAATCTTACTGAAATATAGGAGTTCGGTATTCTGGGACACGACGTACGCGTGTGTGGATTCGTTCGATTTAAAGAAAAAGAGCCTAATAAATTAAAGAGAAGTGAAATAATAGCATTACTTTGTTTAGTTCGATGCTAGGTCGCACTTTTTATTAAGTCGCGTGTATTCATGAAATCGTTATAACACCAGCTGAATGCACTTTTGAGACGACACTTGTATCCTGGCCCGTCTGTGTTCAGAAATTTAAAAACCCAATTCTGAGAGTATTTCAAAAAGCAATAACTATGACACCCGTCGGCAATATGGACGCCTGTCTCTTGTGAGTGTTATGTGCTGTCAGATAGAGATCTCTGCGTCGGACCGATCCTTCGTCCAGGGCTGCCCTACCAAGTGTGTGTGTGTGTCAGTAAGTGTGTGACCAGGTGTAACAATTACCCTCTACACCTACAGTGAGTAGGTAGAAAGAGATCAGGCTAAGAAAATTTGTGTCCAACAGCCGAAACACTGAACTGTCGCATTCACTTTCTCCACCACAATAAAGTTGCCCTCTGAACTTAGCACTTTAGCGCCTCCATTAACATTACTGCACCACAATAAAACTCTGAAATTCCATGGAAGTTGAGTTGACATGTCTCATTTAGTTGTTAACAGTAAATGCTGATGTTTACCCCATGCAGTATTAACCAACTGTTCTTTCAAACTGTTACAAAATCTGTTCTTTCTGAGCTACGAAATGAAGTTTATATGCGCCCACAATGTAGAAGGCCGGTCCCTGTGGCCGCGCGGTCTAAGTTGTAGGTCTGCGGCCTCTCGCCTGCTGAGATTAAGGGTTCTAATCCCACCGGAATATCTGTCTGTTGTGAGTGTTGTGTGTTGTCAGGTAGAGGATTCTGCGATGAGCTGATCACTCGTCCAGAGGAGTCCTACCGACTGTGATGCGTCCTTGTGTGTGTGATCTATAAACCTCGTGAATGAGGAGGCCATGGCCCACTTGGGGGCTGTCAGGCCAAAAACAAACAAACAAACAAACAATGTAGACGAATGCCAGTATTTAAAGGGTTAATTAAGACGTAAGAGCAGCTGGAAATATAGCTCCACGCATAGTGATCATCAGCGTCACGCTCCGACTGATTTGTTACCGCAGAAAGGGCGCACGCTGCCAACTGAAATGGAGGATGGGTGGGCCCCACGGAGGGTCTGATCGCTGTGAAGAATATTATTTCTCCGCGTGGAGTGCACCCAGTCTGTAAAGACTTATTGACCCGTCTATAGGCTAATTTAATTGTGAATTATTTTACAGCATTGTGGCTAGCCTAGCTTAGACAGTGTCGAATGGTAGGATGATTAGTGAATAGTGAATTGGAAGGGATGTGGGAGGAAGTGGCCGTGGACTAATTTGAGGTACTGTTTCAGCATTTGCTTGGAGTGCATATTGAACAAGACGTTTTTCCCACACAGGGAGACTCTTGTAGCAGGTGCAAGAACTGTACGGTCTTTCAGTGTATAAAGAGCTTTAAGTTTTCCGTAGCTTATAGATAAAGCACGGTGAATATTAGGCAGGGTAGTCTGCAGCTAACATTTGAAACTGGGGCATTCTGAATACGAAACAGGAATGCCAACATTTGCGACCGCGACGATCAATGCGTAATTTCAATTGTTTAGTATTGAAAGAATAAGCTTAGGTCTTCATTCGATACTCGGTCCTGGCAGATGAGACCATTAGGTTGTGCCGAAACGTCGGACACCAATCACGGCGCCACATCTAAAAAAGAGGGAAACAAGTGAAGCACTGCGGGATTCCAGAAAATAGCCAGAAGATAATTTTTTTTATCAGAAAGATGCAAGATGCACAATTGCACCGAGAACAGAAGGAAGGTGCTTGTTGAGATAAATGTGCGTTGTTCTAAAACCACGGAACTAGTAATAAATTGTAACTTACAATCAGTGGAAACAATATTTCGGGGATTGGGAATGTAATTGTCAAAGGCTGAATGGAATGGTGGGTAAGGATTACAAACACGCGAACAAATACCAGACAGTGAGTCTCGATAAACGTGGCGTGTTGACGTGTTGGCGTGTTGGATTTTTCGACTACATTCTCCAGGGTCCATTCAAAAATTATAACATTCCGTGACCCATAAATGTGCTGGTGCTTTCGTTCATGTCTGCAATAGTCCACACGTAACAGCTGGTTCTGTGATGAACAGCTGAAACTCGTATCATTCCCCGCCTCCTAGCTACACGTCCAGTCCATCGTAACTTCCTGTGTAAATCACACAGTGCCTCGTCACGTGCCCCGAGGTGTCCCCCTTAACGACAGAGGCGCTCGTTTCCGCTACATGAAGGCATATATGGTGATGCAAAGGTAGAACTCCACATGTTCTTAACCTCGGTGTTAGATGGAGATGCTGGTCAGCTTCAATTCCTGGCCGCTTTACTCCCAGGAAATAACTCCGATACCCAATGAAGTGAAAGCTGGGTGGATCCCAGAGCCGGTTTGGACATTTTGGGTAAGAGGGAAAGTTCATGCCTCTGTCGGGATTCGAACCCCTAATCGACCAACCTGTAAACTAGTCACTGTACAGACTATGCTGTCTCAGTTCTGTAGATCCCCCTTTGGTCCGAATATTTACCAAAACATTGTGCTCCATTACAACTGGAGTTTCTTTGCCTACACGAAACGGCACGTTCGGTAGTTTCTTGCGGAAGACCAGCCTTCAGACACAGAGGGTAGCTGTAAATCCACGTATCAAATACAAAAGGCTACAGACCGAAATTCTGTGTTTATGTAGCAGTTATGTATTAATTAGTTTCAAATTAAAGCACAAATTGACACCAGTAGGCAAGTGATAAGCAAAATTTCACCCTAGAACAGTCCACGAAGGCCGTAGTGGTACAGCGCTACTCTTTCTTTAACCTCGGCGCTAGATAGGGTGGGTGATCAACGCCACGCCCCTGACACTTTACCCCCGGGAATTAAAGCTGGGTGGGTCCCAGGGCCGAGTGCGGAAAATCTCGGCCCCCACCGGGATTGGATCCCAGGACCGTCCAGCCCGTAGCGTGTCGCTATACCGACTGAGCTAGCCCGGCCCACAAAAGTGGTAGGTTTTTACGCTGGCGTAGGTGTTAAAGCGCTGGATTTTACGAAAAGAGAAGTTATGTATGCACACACAGTGTGCGCGTGTGTGTCCGATGTATTAACACGATCGCCATATTGGCATAAGACGTACAGAATGGGCCGATGTATCAGCTGACTTAAAGCCAAAGAGTGTAATCCGGAATTGTCGTGTGCGAGTTGACACTTTCACTGGGGTGAACATTCATGTTTTGCTTCAGATACCGTGTAGTCTGGTAGGCTGCAACCAGCGTTTCACAGAAAGATATACTGCCATGTTCAGAGTACAATTCCGCCGTCTGACCAAGGAAGGTCATCACTTACACGGCGTCATAACAAGACGACCGTAATATCTCCGTCGTTTAATTCGCCGCCAGCTAATTCTCGATCAGTGACGGCACACACTAATTAGAAAATGGTGACGTTGTGGCTTTTGGTACTGGTCACTACTGCAACACCAGGTCTATTTACCGCTCAGAAATCCTACATTCTGCCCACACGATACACTTATTTCACTCCTAGAACACCGATGTTATTTCTCTCCACAGAATTAACCGACTAACTTCATAACAGAGATTCAGTTTTAATGCCGTCAAGTGCATCTGAGTTATATATTGCAACGAACGGTCATGTAAGTGCTTGTAACCACCTGGCGTGTTGTGAAGAATCTACTCTTAGGTTGGGCAGCCTGAAGGTGGCGTCTGTAGATACCGAAACGCGTCGAAGCGGAAGCTAGGATCCGTCAGACTTCTTTATTGCCTATTCTTGAATTTTGCTTCATATTCGGGCTTGTGCGAGCACGGTAATGAACATTCGGGTTCCATAAAATGCTGGGAATTTAATGACCAGCTGAGGGAGGAACTGTTAGCTTCTACAGAAGGACTGTGCTCCAGAATGCTTGTTGACACACAGTCTTTAGGGGCTATATTCATAGTATATTTATTATTATTATTGTCATCATCATCATATTTAACAGATACGTCGCAACGCTACGTAATTTTCAATCAGCGTTTGTCCTTAACTCATCGGCATTTACTGAGTAATATGATTAACTGACGTACTTCCGTCTTGCTGATTGGTAGACATTTCAGTTTTTCCTCTTGTTTTCCAGTTTTGATGAACGAATCTGAGAATCTTGATTTCATAGTGACGGATTAAAACGAAAACCATTTCTGACGCAGCGCCGAGATATTAGAGACAAATCGCAAAACTCCCGGAAGGGAAGCATTTAAAACTTTCAGCAGAATAGCATAAACATTGAGTCAGCATTCTGAAATATTTACATCAGCACTCAGGCGCTCAAGGTTTCGGTTCCTTGAATTATCTTTTGCAATGAGCAATGCGTGAGTTGTCGGCAAAAGTATTTTGCACGGGTTTAGTCGCAGTTGATTGCCATATTCGACGCTCCTTTGTCGTGTCCTTCCAACCCACTCTTCGCCTACCGCGTGATGAAATGTTCTCCATGCGAAATGGAGAAACGTCACGTACAGTCTATACTTGGAAGCCAATATTTGTCATCTCACTATTCAGCTGCTCTCTGGTACGTTTCATGTGCTGGGGACTTAATTCTTAAACACTGCACATAGATATGGATGTGGCAATAGTATTAAGATATATCTTAACCTTCAGACGCCTAATGTCAACTATAGTGGTCGTACCGCACCGCTAACCTCTAAAGTTGCATTTTACATATTTATTCAACAAATATAGGTACTGAACATTTTAAACATGGTATATACTCTCCGTTTTTTTCTCTCTTCAAAATGCAGTTTGTTTCATAATTCTAACGTATTTGGTGCCTGTATTATTCACATTTTATATACAGGGTGTGCTAAAATTAAAAAAATAATTCCGGCGCCAAAGGTTAATCCGTCATTAGAACTGGTTACTGTTTGTGTCATCTGCTTCAACAAACGACGAAAATTAATCTGATTTCTATTTGATAAACAGTGTACTTTAAACATTCAGTCCGTACCGCGCAGTAAACACTCTCCGCCTCTGTTATAAAAACCAGTCTGTTAATGTTGTATAGGGAAATAATTGCTGTTTGTTCTGAGATCCACGTGGACAAAACAAATCAATACACTGTGTGGGCAGAACGTACAATTGTTGAATGTTAAATTGGTGGTACACACAGTGACCACTGGACTTTGAAGGGTTAAACGACTCTACTGTATTCCCAAATTGCCTTTATGTTTTTGTTACGAAACTGTCAACAAACAGCGATTATTTCCCACCCAGAAAAGTTTAAGTGGTTGGACTTCAAAACCAAGAAGCGGCGAGTTTTCTGTGAGGCACGAACTGAACTCTGAAATGCTCACAAAAGCCGAGCCACTTTTCAGGCAGACGCTATTTAGTGATGGTGGCGACCTGGGATCGATCCCGGCTCAGTCCATGTGAGATGTGTAGTGGACAAAGCGCCACTGGGGTTGGATGTTCTCGTAATGTTTAGTTTCCCCACTCAGTTTCATGCGACCAATGCTCCACAGTCATGTTCATCTTCACAGCTGAGAGGACAGAGGGCCAAAACCTGGAGACCTTTCTTTCTGAAATCAGGTATGAACAGCGCTCGTATTGTTCTCCGGCTTCAAACGCTTAAGGTCAGGAGAGGGTGCACTGTGGGTGTTACATGCATGTGCTGCTGTTGTGGATGTAGCTGTCGGTGAGCGAACAGGCAGTTGCACTGGTCAAGGAGGGGGGCATCAAGGCTTCAAGTTTGCCAGTTCCATTGTTACGTAGCCTCACTGGTCAGGTTTCTGTTACGGGCGGGGAGGGGGGAGGGGAGGGAAGACTTTTCTTTCAGCTGACTCACGTTTGAGAGGGGTGTACTACAAGGTGTCTAAAATAGACTATTACGATGTAGTTAAATCATTTGAAGGCTGTGTTACTTTGCTCAGACGTAGAGCCATCTGTTGACCGAGCGTGTGTGCAAGTGAGCGCCCACACATGCCCTAAATTCTCTTTAACCCTGCAACTGACTTTAAATAAATAACGGACCGAAATAGTAAAGATTTCATTCCGAGCGACCCAAGCCACTTATAAATTACGTGGAGCAGAGTAGAAATATAACATTGAGAAGCTGATAGTTGTTCAATTAATACAGAAATAGAAGAATCCGGTCCGCGTTCTGAAGTCCTTGTCTTCAAGGAAGTTGAGACGGATGGTCACATGTCTTATGGCAATTTGCAGTTATGAACTGCAAATAAAACGAACTTGTTTTAGCCCCCCCCCCCCCCCAAAAAAAAAAAAAAAAAAAAAAAAAAATAATATTTGAAGAAAATCATTCAAGAAAATAAAAAAATAAAAAAAAAAAAAAAAAAAAAAAAAAAA
>Ga0123354_10012374_pt1 | contig 13219 bp, 5 predicted proteins | sample TergutLab28metaG_2_FD_97872 | JGI IMG/M metagenome (GOLD analysis project Ga0123354, IMG submission 97872) | Labiotermes labralis P4 segment gut microbial communities from Petit-Saut dam, French Guiana - Lab288 P4 | ecosystem: Host-associated > Arthropoda: Insects > Digestive system > Gut ...
TACCACCCACCTACCTACCTACCACCCACCCACCTACCTACCTACCTACCTACCTACCCACCTACCACCCACTTACCACCCACCTACCACCCACCCACCCACCCACCTACCTACCTACCTACCTACCTACCAGTCTCAAGTGTACCTAACCCAAAGCACCGCAGTGTCAATGCTTACTGTCATCATAACGTGCAGCGCTGTCAATATCTGTCAGCGCTGTGCATTGAACGCAAGACGTCTCTGAGGCGGCAAGTTCTGTCACTCAGGACATTAGAACAGAAGCAGTAGACGGCATCACAGACACATTGGCCTAGTTTAACTTGGCTAATTAGCGGAATGACATAAGCACCTTCGCGTGTCTAAATGCATGCGCTCAGCTTTTAACTTTGGACTTTACATCCAAAAAGGGATCGACGATGACACTGAAGGGAAGAGCCCACCTGCAAGATGTAGATATTGATGATATTGTAATATTAATAGAGACATTAAGGGAACTGGATGGAATTAGGTGACATGGATAAATCTGGTCCTGGATAGGATCAATTGAGCTATTTTTAAATTGGCCATGAAAGTTCGATAAAACGTGGACATCTTTTTTGACTGAGTGACTGGCGTAGGCTGAGGGTGGTCGAGAATATGGTGCTGAGGATATTTGGGCCTAGGAGGAAGGAAGTAACAGGAGAGTGAAGAAAACTACATTACGAGGAGCTTAATGGTCTGTATTCCTCGCCCAATATTATTCGGGTGACCAAATAGAGAATGAGATGGGCGGGGCATGTAGTACGTACGGGGGAGATAAGAGGAGAGGTGTATACAGGGTTGTGGTGGGGAAACCTGAGGGAAAGAGACTACTTGGAAGACCCAGCATAGATGGAAGGATAATATTAAAATGCGTCTTCAAGCAATAGGATTGGGAAGTTTGGAATGGATTGATCTGAGGATAGAGACAGGTGGCTGGCTCTTGTGAATGCGGTAATGAACCTTCGGGTTCCATAAAATTCGGGGAATATCTTGACTGGCTGAAAACCTGTTAGTATCTGAAGGACTCCGCTTCTCAATAAGAGCTGTGCTGCATGCAGTCAACTGAGTATACATTACTTTAGCTCAGCTTAGGTTCCCCGTTGAGACATACAAGTCATGTGAGTCAGAAACTTGCACAGTGCAAGAGTGAGCGTTGTGCTGCAAGTATCTGGTCAGCCGTGGCAGAGTATTTTGCAAGCAATGAAACTACAAGCAAAAATTTTACAACAGAACAAGTTAAATCAAGCGAGAGTGTGTTGGACTTTTTGCGGGAGACGCCCATTTCGAATCTTGGCTGCTGTATCCACTATCCCGATGCGAATTTGCGCGGTTTTCCTTAGCCCTTCCTAATAGGGGGGTGGGGGCTGTGCTATAATACAGTCCGTGACCGCAACCTTCCATATTCTTTCCAATTTATTATTCGCTATCACTGAATCCATTCAGCGTTTTATATTTTGAAGGTAGCATCCTTATATGTGCTATGAACCATTAAATAACTCCTTTGTTTTTTGCAAGATCAATCAAACATAAAGTCTATATTATGATAAGCAAATATTATGGGGTTGCTCACAGATAAGAGTATTTATTCTGAGGAATAACTTATTTCAACACATCCACCGCGAGGGTTTTGTCACCAGTATCCAGAGATGGTGACTATTAAAAAGCATTTCTCATAGGCTGTTTATAGAATGAAAATGTTACCTGCAAATACAATTTTTGAATGGAAGCATCACGATGTGCTCTCAACGTAATATAATATTATATAGTGTACGTCAGCACAATCACTTCTTTATATAAGGTCATACAAGGCTACATGTTTCGACTATAACCTAGTCATCTTCAGGACTATATTAACATTTGTGTTACCAGACGCTATGCACACTTTGGGATCCCACGAATGTAAAAACGACGGGATCCCAAAGTGTGCATGGCATCTGGTAACACAAATGTTAATATAGGCCTGAGGATGACTAGGTTATAGTCGAAACATGTAGCCTTGTATTGCATTATATAATAAAGTGATTGTGATGACGTACACTATATAAAATTATATTATGCAAATACAATGTTTTTTAAAGAGGGTCATATTTGATTTTAACGTAGTCTTCGGATAAGGAACGGCCCTCTTTACCAGAAAATAAATACTTCTTAAAGTTTCATAGGTTCTTAAGTTGAGATTCATTTCAGTTCTAAATAACTGTCGTAAGAGAACTGAGACACTACACAAATTAAGCGCAAACTTCTCAAAAACGAATATAAAATCTGTTTCTAGGTTGTGAAGAAAATGAGACATAGTATGTCCCCCACCGTACTGGAAAATGCTAATACAATATACGTGTATATGGGTTACTGCTCAGGAATTTATGTCCATGAATGCTGGTAGGGATTCCTGTCGCAATTGCCTTTCTGCGGGACTGGTTTGTCTCTTGCATTCACTCAGCACTTTCACATGTTGTGTTGCTTCTCCCCTGTCTTATTCTAAAACAATTGGGAGAATATCAGAGACGAACTGAAATCTTGAAACTTGGTTTATCTTAGACACGCTTGAAACCATCTGTTAAGAAAAGGAAGTGAATTTTATAGCTTGAGTGATTTCGTATTTAATACTCACAACACCTCATTTAAATGTAGTGAAATTTGGCTTAGAAAGTATTAACGGTACTAGAAAACACTTCTCACAAACATCTTCGTCATTTTTAATTGGTCAGGATCGTTTTATAAGTAATTAATAAAATATTTATCTGTTTTTCTTCAAGTCAGAACAGACAAATATTTATCTGTTTTTCTTCAAGTCAGAACAGACCTCTTAAGGTGGAAAATACCTGTATTGAAAAAATGCATTGCTCAATTTTTACATGTAGTACTAATAATAAATACTTATAAACCAATATTAATTAAGGTTCACAAATTTTTACATTTTGTAAATACAAAATTTTAGAAACTTCACTTCATTATTTTCATTGTCAGTTAAGAGATATTTTTGTTTGACATGTAATTGTAATTTAACCATGATGAATTAACTCTGTCCATAAGTAATCATGGCATTATTACTGTTCAAACTGTGGTTCATCATTAACTTGACACGAGTATATTCATTACTAAACCTCTTTAAAACGTTAGACATTCAGGTGACCGTGCATCATGATATATTCTTATAATAAAATCAACAAGATGCACTAATTTGTCAAATTTATTTTAGGAATAGAACTCTACATGTTTCGGACAGTTTCTCTGTCCATCATCAGGAATCTAGCACTGTACACACACTGGTTTATGTCACACAGGTTATGCTGACTGCTTGCTAGCAAGCAGTCAGCATAACCTGTATGTATTGCTGTGTGTACAGTGCTAGACTCCTGATGATGGACAGAGAAACTGTCCAAAATATGTAAAGTTCTATTCCTAAAATAAATTTGAGAAATTAGTACATCTCGTTGGTTTTATTATAAGTCTTTAACGTGTTAGACACGGTTGCATCGATGAATTAATGCTCATGAAAATAGGAAGTAATGTCAATTTCCTGGGAATCATGTAATGTAACACAACTTGTGTCAATGAGAATGCATTCTATTGCTGTTTGCACCAGGTATGGAATGTGCTGATGACCGCCTACAAATGTTCAATAGTTCCTGTTACCTGTTTGTCAGCTATCCTGAAGTCACATGGCAGACAGCCCAACAAATCTGTCAAGGAATGAAGGTACTTAATAACTTGCAACAATCAGTGGTAACTGTCGTGTTCCAGTGATGTGATTTATATCCTTGTCACTCTTACTATATACAGAATTAAAAATTTTAAAGGCAAATTAAATCTCAAACTAAGAAACTCAATTGCACTGATATGTTTAGATCATAAGATTAGAAAAAGTAATTTGAATTGCATTAAAAAAAACCCCTACTGCAACACCTGAGTGTTGTTTCAAAAGCCAAGATTGTTGAGTAAAAACCATAACATCTTTGGGTGTTGTGTGTTAGGGTGGCAGTAAGAAATGGGAAACACAAGATAGTTACATTAATGTAATTTCATCACAGTACATCGTGTTACTGTGAAGGTAGGCCTAATTGTATATGTTGTCAGATATGTATAAAATAATGCTTCTACCCATGTGTTATCCCTGAAAATAAAAATGAAATTTTTCTGTAAAATTGAACAATTAATTTAAGACAATATATACTAGGACATGGGCCTACATTAATGAAAAACTTTGTAATTGAATGTATGGAACCAGTGTGGAAATATACAGAATTGTACTTTCAGTGCAGCTGCTTAACCCCTAAAACGCGGAATTAAATCCCATCTGCCATTTGCTGGCATTATTAGGAACTTACCATATTCTCCATGTTAGCAGGATAAGGGTTAAAGTTTTTTTTTTTGTAATAATTTGCAAATAGGCAAGGAAATGGCCATTTAGCACAAATCCCAGATGCCAGGTCGCCCATGCAACTAAATTTTGTGTTGTTGTGTGTAATATTTCTGGACCCTCAGTATGGAACTTGCTTTACATCACCTTCTTGGTACAGAGACTTTTGAGGTGGCTCATAGATTTTTGGAAAATTTGTGAACCTCTGCTTTTAAGTATTGCCGAAATTAATATAAGTTTTTAGGATGAATAATTATTTGTTTCTGTGCTATATGTGTGTGTGAATGTTGTATATGATCATTATAGCACATAATCACACCTTAGGACATTTTTTTTGACAGCAGTCCATAAGACATGAAGTGAAAATATTAATCTGTAAATATCTCTGTAGAAATTAAATTTTTAAATGCTGTTCTTTCTGCAGGCTGAACTTGCAAGTATCCACAGCACAGAAGAGGAAAACTTTGTAACCGGAAATATTCGGGACTCCACAGAATACAGCACCAGTGCTATCTATTGGCTGGGAGGTCAACTTTTTGCTAAGTCCATTGATCACTGGAAGTGGGTTGATGGATCACCTCTTACTTTTTCTGGTGAAGTTTTCTTGTGAAGCTGTAAATACAATTCACATTGCATGCAACTAAGCTACTGTGTAACACACATCACAGTCTATTTTGAACAGAGTGGTTAACTTCCAGGTTCCTGAAAAAGCAGGGAATTTATTGACTATCTAAGTAACTCTCACCTTTCAAGAATAATAACACTGTTGTGTGGAGTCAGAGATTGTTCAAAAATTCTATTTGTTAATTGTTACTAAGAATTCACTTGTTCCATTACTCTGTCTAACATTGTCAAGCCATTGCTTGTGGGCTGTTACTGTGGGCCAGTTAGCCTTATGTCAGATTTGTATTGGTTACTCTTTCTCTGGAAGTTGAACAGGCCAAAATACAAATCTGCTCACCCACCTCCATCAAATATTGATATCAAGAATAAATGAGACTTCAATGCCACACTTCTATATCCCATGATGCTTGCATGCTTAAAGACATGTAATTACTTTAACCAACATTAAGACTGCTGCAGTTTACTTTTCCACCATTAAATTTCATAACCCATTCACGAAGGTGTATTCTGTTAGGTTATTCAGTTATTTTATGTTTAGTGTCCTGTAGTAGGTCATCAGCTTTGCATGCTGAAGCACCAGTTTCATTCTCAGTGTAGCCTATTTAGGATTTGTGGTGGACAAGTTGGAAATGGTTTAGGTTTTTCTCCAAGTACCTCAGTTTTGTTACTGAAAATTAAAATCAACTAATTACACTTTACTTAGATTCAAACACCTGTGATTTTGCCCTAATAAAGTGTACTTTTTTGGTTTAAATTGCCTGTGAATTAACAGGAGATACATAACACTAGTCAGTGCTATAGGATACCTCAGTGTAGCTCTGCCAATTAGCATTTCAACAAAGCTCCATGCTCATTGAGCATCATGGGCTGGCACCACAATATTGTCTCACCCAACTGTTATAAATAAAAGAAGTGTTTTATGTTTGTCTCTCAGCATGGCTGCCTGGACAGACACCAGCAGATGCAGAAGTGAGTGATTCCTCTTCTTCTTCTTACAACCCAATGTGTCTAGCAATCCAGTGGATGGCCTCTCCTAGCCCTGCACATCCTAGTGGTTTATACTGGCAGTCTCATCAGTGTAGTGCTGTTGGTGGATATGTTTGCAAGCGAGGAAACCAAGGTAAAATACTACTTACTGGCAAGCGGGCATAGTCGAATTATACTTGTTAAAATGGATGAGTGTGCAAAAGGCTTCATCAATTCATTATGAAAGCTTCAAATTTCATAATTTTGAAAAAAAAAATTGAATTAAAGTATTTGAATAAATAAAAATATAGACAAATTTTTAATGTAGTATTGATAAATGCCCAATTTCATTAAAATTAACACTGACTTAACTTTCTCGAATATGAGACCTCAGAACTGTCATCTGTCACTGCACTGTGTTAACTAAGCTATGTTACAGTCTGTTTTGTGTGGTTTTATAATGTCTTACTTGCTTACAGTCAACATAAGCCATGTGATTCAGTGATTCCTTTCTCATAGTAACCTCTTGAGGTCTTACAAGATCTGAAATTCTCGCAGAAGTGTCTACAATCTGCTGTCTTCAGGGACATAATGCCATGTAGTCTGGTATATATTACTGATCATTTGGTGAGTTGTACTACGTCCATCATCACGTTAGGTGATGAAGTTGAAGATGGAGGCAGTGCATTCCTCTGAAACACCTTTCATTTTCTACCAGGCTACATGATGTCACATCACAAGAGATAGCAATTTTTCTTGGGAACTTCTGTACATGATTCTATTTTAAAGCCTAAAAGGACAAAAAAAAGTATGACATTCTAGCCAAACTCATAAGGTAGCTCACAGTTTGCTTATTTTGTTCATAAGTCAGGATCATTATTAGTTTCCCTAGATTACTTCCATAAAGCTCCTGTCATTTTGAATAATGACTTTCAGTATGAGTCTTATGTGACTTGTCCTCCTTGTCATGTGAATATGGCTACTGCATATAAAATTGTGCTATCCTCTCCAAATGCAGAAAGACACTGATCTATGTACACAGAACTTTACAACTTTTATGACATCAGTGCATACTTAGTGACCAGATGCCAGGGACTTTATGAAAACAATTTTCCTATGCACAATGGGTTAAAGTGAATGCCTTCCCATATACACAGATGAGTGTTGTAAAAGTGAATAATGTATAGTTATGAAAAATTTCATTCCCCATTTTTTTGGGGGGGGAAGGCAGAGGGCGGGGGGGGGTAATATATTTTTATGTCTTCACAATTTTACTTCCATCTGTTAAAACAGACCTTGCAAAACTTTTACTACCATTATATGTAAAATTTTTACAAAATAATATTTATTAATTAATGAATTCTGCAAAACCTCATCTATAATGGCGCCCTGTTTTTCAGTTATAACTTACAGTAATGCTAAGGCATTTGTTCCAGTATCAGGAAGCGACCTGCAACTGAACACAACTATAAATGGTACAGAAGGTTTCCTTACGTCCCCAAACTTCCCTGGAAATTATTACCATAATCTTGACTACTGGGTGCAGCTGGTTGGTCCAGAAAGGACTCGACTTGTAATCGAGTTCAAACAGCTTGACCTCGAGCTGCAGACTGAGTGCTTTTATGACTTTGTGGAGCTAAGGAGCATTGATGGGGACGGTCAGTTGTTGAATGATGCAGTTAGATGGTGTGGGAATCATTACACAGAAACAGACAAGTGAGTATGTTATCAAGATTATTGTAGATATATTTTAAATTTTACTGAAATCAAAGAAACCAGCTTTCTACATTTGAATGTGCATATATACAGTGACATTGCTAAGTGGTGCTGGATTTTAACACTAAAATGAATAAATCCTAGCTAGAATAGAGAAGTCAAACAAATTTTAGGAGTGGAGTGTCTTGTAGAAGCTGCGCTACAAATCGGAAGGTCGCTGGTTCGATCCCAAATGGTGTCATTGGAATTTTTCATTGACATAATCCTTCCGATCGCACTATGGCCCTGGGGTCGACTCAGCCTCTAACAGAAATGAGCATCACGAGCATTTCCTGGGGGTAAAGGCGGCCGGTGCGTAAGACTGACAGCCTTACCACCATCCTGTGCCGTTGTCATGTAATCTGGGAACCTTAACTTCCTGGAACCCTCTGGGCCACTTCAGGCCTGTAACGGGACTGCTTTACCTTTTAGTATCATGTAGAAATATTCTGTGTTTCATGCTAGTAGTCATAATAATTGTGACATAAAACTTACAGGTTTTGTCTGGGGAAATAGGTGTAAAACTGTTTGAACCTGTGGAATTATGCCCACAATGGAATGCATATTTTTTAAGTTCATGCTGACTTCTCCATAAAAAATAATAACACCATAAGTGAAGCAGAACACATAAGCTTGTCTCAGAACCTTTCATATGACTATACATTCACCAGAGCTAACTAGAGTTGCCACAAATATAGTCAATTTAAAAAATAAATGGTGTGTGAACTTCTTTATTCTTAGGTTCAACTTTGTGGCTGACAGTAATAGAGCAGTTCTGAGGTTCCACTCAGATTACTCGATCGCTGGTGCTGGTTTCTCAGCCACTTGGCAAGCTGTAGATATATCCGGCTGTCCCATGAAAACTCTCACTGCCAGAGAAGGAACACTTATGAGCCCAAACTTCCCACACTTCCTCATTACTCGTCTGGACTGTGCAACAACTATACTAGCACCAGGTAACTGTTACCAATTTCTGGTACAAATTACCACTTCACTAATACAGAGCATGGTTATCATTCAGCAGATGATAATACTGTGCAACATATTTTAAATCTGTTTCTACAGCATGGACAAAATTAGCTCTTTCTGGCTAGAATCATTGCTGTTAACTGAAAAATATTACCCCAGGGTCATATGTTTATACTGCTCCCTGAACCACACCCCGCAATTTTCAACAGATGCTTCAAATGGTCTGGTGTTTCAAGCCATATCATTATTGGAACATATGCTCCGGTTTTCCCTTTCAACCATTTTACTAGATCAGTAACATGCAGATTGTACATAAGTCATCAGGTTTGTCACAAATTGCTCCTTATATTTTCCTCTCAGAATTGTGACAAGATAGAAATGTCCAATGTCCAGATATCAGACTCAGTTCAGAAGTTTTTTTTTATTTCTTTCTTTTCTGAAAGAATGACAAACATTCATGATATAGACAGGGCCACCAAGAGTGAGTTTGGGCCCCAGTGATAACATTTTTGCAGGGCCCCCCAAGCAAGGGCAGACTTGATGAAAATCTTTACACTGAATTGGAGAGACTGACTCTCAGTTGCACAGTGACTTGGGCTCAATGTGACAAGGTTCATTTGTACAAACAACATATGACGATACAACTGACAAAGACAAGAACATATGTAACATATTCGGGCCCTGGTTTATTGCCTCACGTCAGCACTGGGTATGGAAGTCAAACAAGTTTTTCTTCACTGGAGGTTTCAGGCCTTCACAGTGACAATTCATATTTTAGTCTTCTGTATTATGACACCATATAGATTCTCATGAATGTTTTGTATAAGTATTCTGTCTCCCATTTCATAAGCACTTCTACCCTGAAGAGTAAGGCAGCATATTTCTCTGAAACATTGGTAACCACCTCCCAGACTGCACGGTGTCATGACAGATGCCAACAATATAACATACTTTTAAGTGCAAGGTTCAAATGTGTGTAGCATAAAATGTTTAATAAAAATACAGAAATAATATGTTCTTTTATAAAAATATATACAATACATTTAGACTTGTGGTATAGAAAACTATCAGTGGTATATTTAAACTAAAGACAGTTCATGTCTTACAAAAATTTCTTTCAGCTGGAAGACGGATTTGGCTTCAGTTCCTACACTTTGATTTGGGATTGCAACATCATAATGGCGGAGATATTCAAGTGGGAGAACAGGCTTTCAGTGAGGCAGTTTTAGAAATAGACCTGAGTGGTGAGAACAGGTCTTTTCAACCATACCAGGTTCCAGGGCACCTCACAGATGGTGCTTATGTATCAGAGGGTGAACGCTTACACGTTAGACTGCGCACTTCAGATAAACCCAAAGGAACTGGCTTCAAGGCTGTTTATAGAACAGGTAAATTTACATCAATATAGCATGACTTTATGGTACTAAAAATGAAAGATAATGACAAATAAAAAACGAAATAAATAAAAATTCTCTTTGTTTTATACTCAAAGTTTCAATGAGGTGTAACCAACAAGTGGTCACATTATGGAAATTAGTGTGTCTATAGCAACTGTTTATTGATTACGTGACTGATGGACTGACTGGCTGATCAATTGATTGGTTGATTGACTGAATGATTTGGTTTGATTTGATTGCTTGCTTGACAATTCATTTGTTCATTCATTCGATTGTGGATTTATTTATATACTTAATTGATCAATCAATTCATAGATTGAAGGTGTGGTAGTTGATTGACCCTTACACCACAGCCATCTTATGAGCTACGTTGCATTTTCTTTTCACAATTAGCCCAGAACTGCTCATCAAGTGACATGCAGTGGCTTACTTAATGGTTTTTCGATATTAAGTTGATTTCATGAAATGAAGTCCTACAATTACATACTAGAATAAAGATTCAGTAACAGCATTCTTTGTCATGCAGTATTTCTAGAAAATCAGAAATGATAAAAATGCAGTGCTGAGGCACTTGCTGCATGCATATGTTGTTGGAATGGTGAATCCATGGCCACTAGTAATTAGTATTATGTCATATTGTAAATTCAGGGCATTATGCATGTTCCCATAACAATTATTAGGTAGACCCAAAACATCCGCGTAATTTTACTGTTTTAAGTGGGTAAAGTGCATGAAGAGCGCCTGGTTGACCTCACCAATGTGACAGTTGGAAACCTGCTTCATCTCAACTACCCAAAATCTCCTCCTCCAAATGTGGAATTTATTCAGCACCTTGTCGCCCCAGTGGGGCATGTCATCCTGTTGGAGCTCTACCACATGACAATGGCTGAGGGCAGGAACTGCCCAGGTGGTGCTGGGATCATCGAAGTGACCGATAATTATGCAGACACAAATGGCACATGGTGGTTTCTCTGTGAAGCAATTACAGGACCTGGAGGGAGAATCAGATCATCAACTTTAGCAATAACATCGTATTTCAACACCCTCTACATCAAGCAGAAAAGTCACACCTCAGGAGTTCAGCTCAATGCTACAGTTAAAGTTTACCCAGGTTAGAATTTTTTAATTCTTATCACAAATTTTCCAGCATGTGGGTGTTGTGTAAATTCATTATTATAACTTATCTGACATCTCACTCTGTATCATCACTCATTGGGTGCACAAATTTTGTGGTGGAATAAAACTCAATGCAGATTAAACCACAAAAGGTACTTAAGAGACAAAAAGGCATTGGCTACGATTAAAGGTAATCTGCTAGAAGCCATGGGTCAAGATCAGACTGATATTGTTACTTTAGAGCAGTGATTATTCCTTGTTGTTATGTCTGTAATTACAGCATTCATTAGGACAATGTATCTCACAGGATTTATCACAAACATATTCATGGCTGTCTTAAGAACCAATAAAAATGGAAAATGAATCCTATATTGGCATTTTATAGGAATCCTTATTTTAACAAATTCTTCAATACCTTCAGTATTCTTGGCCCTCTAAAAAGGAACACAAGCAACCCTTCAGAACTCTTGTTTATTTTGAGTAGCTTGCACTATACAATAAAGTCATATGTGGCCATACACCTTATTGATATTCCCTGTCTGTGAAGTGTTAAGAAATACTCTCTGTGGTTACTAGATGTCACTTGCAAACTTGTGCAGTTTCATAAATACCATCCATACTTTCTTCATGTTTATACCATGCATCAATGATGATTAAAACATTTTATTACCCAACTAATGCACAAATATATAATTCGTAGATACAATTAGAACTATTATAAAATTTAAAAAATAATTCATAGATAAAATTAGAATTATTATAGAATATTTAAAAATATTTTATAATAATTCTAATTGTATCTACGAATTATATATTTGTGCATCTATTGGATAATAAAATGTTTTAACTGTCCATACTGTCATGTTATTACTGACATCTGGCAACAGAGCCACTTAGAGCAGTCATTCACGCTTTGCATTAAAGTATGCTTGCAGTGACTATAGCCCATAGCCTAAAAGTTTGTATTTACTTTTATGGATGTGAACTAGTTAAGACAAAAGTTTGGCTTCATGATAGTTCTGTGTCAGTTCACTCTACAAACATCTGAGAGACAATGGGAAATGGATCCTTAAGAGAATGCACATTACTTTTGTTCACAATAAATTCAGTTTTTCAGTTAGGACAGCAGAAAATCTGTACTGCAGTACAGATGATTAATGGGCTGTCAGTTTTTGACAGTAAACCACAGCGGTAAAAATATCAATCACACAATTTAAAATTAATTTCTCCTATCAGAATACTACTTTGATGTCTACATACAATCATAACTGAAACTTTTCAGAGAGTCTGATTAATCTTTGCTTCCTTGTACTGTCAGTCTCCCAGATACATACAACCATACTATGAACCTGTTGCCTGGAGCTTATGCACCGTTCAAACAAAACTTGACAGAGAGGAGTATACTAAGAGTTTTGTCTCTTGCAGACAGTAACTACAGAATAAAACTGGTCCGGGGATCAGAGGAAAGTACTGTTGAATCATGTTATCCAAATCCTTGTCTCAATGGGGGCAAATGTGTGAGCAGAGGCTCTGACAGGACCTGCCAATGTACAAGTCACTTTACAGGTGAGTCGTCAAGGACAAAGAATTTTTAACCCTTTTACTTTATATTTTTCATATAGTGACATACATTATAGATCAATTTTTTTCTCTTTGCAAACATTGAAGTCAGTGTTTCATTTTTTCTGTTTTATCACATCACATGTAAAGCCTCTTCATTTCACATTCATTGAAATGTATGAAAGAAAATACAGAAGAAACTACAAATGAATATATTTTGGGTAGATTCTGTAGGGTTACAAAAGGCAAGTATCACAGTGATAACTCCAAAGAGAAATTATTATCTTTACAAAAGTACCAATTAATATTTATTGCATTTCCTTTTATTTGGCTTAATAAAATTGAAATTTGTTGAGTGAGAGAATCAAATTCCTTCATTTAAAATATGTATCTTGCCACCTCTTGGACTCTGGGGGGGGTGGGGGGAGTTGTGCAGCCAGAGGTGGCTGCA
>Ga0123354_10012375_pt1 | contig 13218 bp, 13 predicted proteins | sample TergutLab28metaG_2_FD_97872 | JGI IMG/M metagenome (GOLD analysis project Ga0123354, IMG submission 97872) | Labiotermes labralis P4 segment gut microbial communities from Petit-Saut dam, French Guiana - Lab288 P4 | ecosystem: Host-associated > Arthropoda: Insects > Digestive system > Gut ...
CCCCCCGAAATTCCGAAGGCCCTCCAAAATCACGCCAAACTCAACCCGATTGTGAAAACTGTTAAAAATTGCTGAATTTAGGACGCCAAAACACCAAGATTTTCGGGAAAAAGGCAGTAAAATTCTAAAACTACCGCCGGTCCGCAATTGTGTTACATTAGCAATGACAAATAAACTGGTTGTCATCATAATAGTTTGAAAGTACCAAAAATTAAGAAAATATTACTATATGAAATGTAATTTCTTGTACCAAATTACAGCTGCCTCCAGAACGCCTGACTATTGGTTATGGAGGCCCCCAGATCCCCGTTCTTTCTGTCCTCAACTGAATTTGACACCCCCCACCCTCGAACAAAATTCCTGGGTACGCCACTGCTCTTGAATAACCTTGTGAAGTTACTGACTAGAAGGCGCCTTTTGATGTTTGTGTTTGTGCACACAACCCAAAACACGATATTTCCTTTACTTTATCTGTCTAAAATACTTTTGAAGTAGCTGGCCAATAATTATTAAAATGATGGAAATGGCCTTCTGTGATGTGGAACCGTACATTCTGGTGGATACACGCTGCCTTTTAGAGTAACTTCCCTTATCCATCTGAAAACGGAAATTTGTTACGTAATTTGACGCTTATGTGCATTCCTTCTTGAATGGGGTCCCATTTTAAGCGATCAATTTCGAAGTTATTGGCGAACAAAATTCTTTACCTCAAAATCTGCCAGACATTATTAGTTTCACTTCGTTATTCATGGCAACCGGACCTAAATTACTAGATGTGTCAACGCCTAGTTAATTATTCCTTTGCTTAAACACCACTCCATCTAGGCGGAGGTACTCATATAGCTGAAAGTTTAGTCCTCGCCCTAGGTAGACATAGGTGGACAGCTTCAAGCTACGGCCAATTATCCATGGGAAACCGTTCTCTTGCCACTATATAGAAGACTGGGTGTGCTCTGAAGTGTGTGCAGAAGGTAAAACTTCGACCGGATTGTATCGCGGGTACGTAGAAATAACTCTGATCACTTTACTGACAGACCTACAGAGATATTTAACTATTTAAAAAGGTAAAGTAAATAGATAATGCAATCCCATTACATCTCTGGACAGACCCTGAGGGTTCCAAGAGGTTGAGGCTGCCAGATTTCAAGACAAACGACACATGAAGGTGGTAAGGTTGTCAGCCCTTTGCACCGGCCACTTTTACCTCCCCTCCCCAGGAAATATTCCTAGTACTCATTTCTGTTAGGGACTGAGTCGACCCCCATGGGATTATGTCAATGAAGAATTCGAAAGACACCATCGGGAATCGAATCTGCGACCTTTCAGTTTTTAGTTTAACTATTTAAACACGAAATTACTGTAATGACCTTTATAAATAATCTGAAATTAACGTAAATTGTGGTGCAGAAGTTACACTAATACTTAGGCCTACATCAGTATGTAAAATTTCTTGTGCTTTTGGACACTCTGTATTTCTTCCGCGACAGGGTAAATGACTGTTGCAGTTTAGATAAATTCTTAATAACGTCGTCGAGGAATTTGTTGCATTAACATAACCAACCACCCCTCAGGCTGTAATTTGTGGACCCTACGTTACAGGAGATCAAAAATATTACAATATAAATTATATTGGAATTCTTAAGTGCGGACCATTACTGCCTTCACTGACTGTACTGCACCGAGATAAAGAGAAAAATTTGCGCAGTTATGTGAAATAACATGGCGGACGTGTAATTGTTTGTTTTAATTAATTTAACAACACATCTATGTAAAATTATAACATTATATAGTCATACACAAGTATTAGCTTATTGGAAGTCTTAGTTTTACTTCTAACACCTTGTTTTGGCTCGTATGCAAAGCCATTTTCAGGCTAATCTTTAGAGTGATTTGCAAAAACTATTTAACAACGATATTCAATATAGTGAATGTAATATCGCAATGGTTTATCCCAGATATTGTCACCACCAGCATGACCTCAATTTCCAGTAATTTTCCACATTATGAGTTCTGTGTCCTGCTCTGTGACAGCTTAATCGGTATAGCGACTAGCTACGGCATAAACAGCCCGGTGTTCGAATCCCGGGAAGGGAAAGAGACTTTTATGTTCTCCAAAACGTTCATACTGGCTGTGGGCCCACCCAGCCTTCTGTTCAGTAGGAACAGACTCTACGTCCCGGGTTTAAAGCGGCCGGGCCGTGTATGTAACCATGTATCTCCATCTAGCCCAGGAGATTAGGAATGAATGGAACCGCATTTCTACTGTCCGAATGTCCCTTCATGGCGTGGACAGGGATAGCTTTATTTTGTGTTTTGGTGGCCTGCTACCTTATAACGACTGTTCTACAGAGTTTCTCTCATGCAAGTAACGTGACATTCAGAAATTCTGCGAAATAGTCGCGACCCGTACTGCGGTTTAAATGTTAGGTTATCGGTATCGGTATCGGTATCCGTAATTTCGCTGACATCACCCTAAATAAAATTGCATTATTAAATTATATAATCATGAAGAATTAACCTGTAATTAATTCGTAACGTAACTCCAGCTGTAGTCTATTCTCTATAATAAATACGAAACTATAGTCCGAGTAACAGACAACATAAACTGTTCGTGAAACCGTCAAGTGAGACGGGCTCATTGTTTTACTGCCTGTTACAGCTCACAAGTCAAAATGATCGCCCTCCCGTTGATTTAATTATTTACAGTGACGTTTGTTTGTCATTAGACTTATTTTATGTCTGACTGGATGGAGGCAGTGACATTTAATCGGAGATGGCGTAGGCGCGTTGCCTTCTCTTAGGGACCCCGACGTTTCAGACCAATAAACTAGGACTGTGTGTCTTGGTTCTAATGTAACGGTGCAAAGCGCAGCCTTTGCTGTGTTCAGCATCTATATGAACAGTCTGAAAGCCTGCATTGTGTCCACACAATATCCTTGCATGTTGCTTGTGATTCCTACACAAAGCAGGGATTGTTTTCCTGTAGGCAGCAGGGTAGCCAGTAACAGACTACTTACCGACTGGACAGTCCGGGGCTGGAATTGCTTTAGGGGGAAGAAATTTTTATCTTCTGCAGAACGTTCACACCAGGTCTGGGGCTTGGCTCGCCTCCTATTCAATGGTTACCGGGTTTCTCTTACTGGGGGTTAAGCGGCCGGGGCGCGGATTTAACCACTCGCCCCCCATCTATTGCCGAGGTTAAGATCGGATGGATCTGCATATCGACTCCCTCTGTATGTCTTCAGGGTGTAGACGGGAAGATCTTTACCTTTACCAACTTGTGCTATTCGAGACTCAGGGTGTTTGCTTTGAGATAAAGCTTATGCAAACCATGAACTTATGCTGGGGCGGATGGAGAAATTTTCAGGCATTCTTAGTCTCTGCGCAAGAAGTTGACTGTGACACATGACATTAAACTTTGTATAGGCAGTCAACGCAACGATGTCCGTAAATTCTAAGTTTAATTTCCCGCCAGTCTGGGATCTAACGATGGGGTTTCTTGCCACATGTTCAGCATCTCGCATATTTCGTGTTTCGCTAACCTTTTATGAAATTAAGTGATATTTTTTTCGTATAGCAGTTGGTATGCCGGTCCCAGTTGCCGCGCGGTCTAAGGCGTAGGTCTGCGGCCGCTCGCCGATCTGAGATTGTGGGTTCGAATCTCAGCGGGGGCATGGATGTCTGTCTGTTGTGAGTGTTGTGTATTGTCTGAGATCTCTGTGTCGAGCTGATCACTCGTCCAGAGGAGTCCTACCGACCGTGGTGCGTCGTTGTGTGTGATCTAGAAAACTTGTGAAGGGGGAGACCTTGGCCCAGTGGGAGCTGTCGCGCTAAAAAAAATAGCAGTTAGTTTGATTATATCCCTTGCAGGGAAGTCCCATTGGTATATTATTTGATTATTTGTGATGGGTGACATGGCCATTAACGTAAAGAGTGCTCTTAGAACACCGTCACCTGCAATTTAATTTCACATGAACACGCCCTGTTAATGATTTCATGTTTGCGTCGAACTTTGATTTCCTACATGCTCAACTGCCTTTTCACCATATTTTGGTTGCTTAAAGATGCAAATTGCGACAACGATGGACTCCCCTGTCTCCACACGCGCGGTATAGTCTGCATTCAATAACTTCTTCTGGCAGTGTTTGGTCTGCCGGATGACCAGTCCGTTAACACGCTGCTGTTTCTTTAACATGAGTACGCTAATGAATCGATTTGGCATTTGAAGTTTCTCCGCTGTTTGTGTGTCTGTCTAAACCCGCGATGAACAGTTAAGAGTGAGTTGGAACTCTGCAAACTCTATAGCGTATTGGACTTCCTGGAGAATAGACGGCATCGTACTGGCTGCGTTAAGCAGATGTTTTAGTGGTTCTGAGTCGCGTGCGCGTGCGTAGCACGAGAGAAAAGTAATAACAAAACAAAAATAATAATATTATTTTTGTGTCGACTGAATTATATATAAATTAAATATCTAAGAAAAGTAACGTTTGTGAGGTGCTGGAAATTTCACAATAGAATAAGTGATGTATTCAATTTTTGTTCTAGCAAGTTCTCTTTCTACGCCTCTCTGCTCTTAGGTAAATATCGAGGTTCTAGCGGACGAAACAAACTCACTGTATTCATTCTTTTATAATTACAGACTGGATATTTTTCAAATCAGATAGTGTTGATATGTGACGTAATGCTTCAGTATGCCTATGTTGGAAGGTCTGCTCTGAAAGAAGTGAAAACCCCTGACAGTAATGTAAAATTAGGCCTACTGTTAACAGAAGACATGGTAACCTTTGGCTATGTAATAGGCGTACTATTAATAAAAGAAGTGGCACCCCTGGCTGTGATAATAGGCCTACTATTAATAAACGCTGCGATAACTTCTAGCTGTAATATGGGTGTACTATTAACAAACAAATTGGTGGCCTCTGACTAAGATGTCCTGTTGCTGAAAACTAAGGGTTTATATGGCCCTAATCTATTGTACCACTGCCATAAATGGAGGTGACATGTTTCATACTTTGAAGGACCAGCTGGAATGTTAGCTGGGAAACTGGTCATTCCGGCTACAGTCTTTCAATATTTTTCATAGTGCGTCCAGAAAGTTGCTGTTGAATATCCCAATCCGGAACACAAGGCATTTCCTCGCAAATGTTTTACATTTCACTATTAGACTTTAGCCCAATAATTCGACCCCTTAGGCCCACAGTGTGGGCTCTTAATTAAATCCGTATAACATACATTTTGAGTCTACACAATAAGTCGTACCTCGATACATACGTCACGTAACTTCATGTCTTTGCCCTATGCCTGTCCACATTGCGTACCAAAAGTTAATACAACTCTCGGAAAGAAAAGTATTAATCTTGAGGAACTCATAAGGAGCTGATTGTCATAAACTTTGGTTTTATCCGCTCAATAGTCCCTGCTTGTGGTGTCACGTGACGCCTGCGCGTTATTGCGCTGTTCCGCTTGCTTTAACCACGTCTGTCACCCATATACATTGTAATTATCTCTGACGTAGCTTTGCGACCGGCAGTAATTGCATGTAACTGTAATTGCCTTGATCATTGCCCTCCAGTGACAATTTTATTGCCAAATATTATTCTATTGAGCAAATCAAGAATTAGATGGACGCGGCATGTACATTAATACTGGAGCGACTCGGTGCGATTGTTGTCCCCAGCCAGAATTCTTATTTCTTGGCTTGCTGTCACTTGGTCTGTGCAGGAAGAACCCTTAATCGTCACAGGGAAAACTTCCTCGAAACCGGATTAAGTAGTTAGAAGACCTTGAAAAGTGCACATTGACGGATGTCGTGATCTACAGGCTCCCCGCATTTTTATATTAATGACCTGTAGTAGTGTTGAATCCTGATTTCAGAAGTTAGGTGTAGCGGAAGTGTAGATGGTGCCTTCCAATTACCCTTCCGCTAGACCTGGATCTCTTTATCACGATTGGTCACTGAGCCGCGCGATGTTGTAAAGGATTGTGCATATAACTAGGCTGACAGAAAGCCTCTTACAAAATGTCCACTTAAGGATAGAAACAGATGGGATAGAAAGCTTAAGATCGATCATAAGAAGATCGGTTGTGAGGATCGAAGATTGGTAAAATTAGATCAGGATGGTGTGCAATGGTGGGTCTCGATATTAGCATTGTTGAACCGCGACGTAATGTTCTAACAGTGTTAGTTATGAACGAGAAACTACATCAGGCAACACCACAAATCAATCAGTTAGTGGAAGGTGACTCAAGCGCGATTGAAATATATTGGATCTGTGTGGAACTGAGCCAATGCAGTGTGTTCTGTCACGTTACGACACTGAATAATGTATGAAGCCATGTCATTTAAAACTGAATTCTAAATGGCATGGCTTCAGGGGAGTTTAGTGCTTCACTTGACTTTACATTTACTGCAAGGTCCGCCTTGTATGCCGTGGTGAACCTTCTGAGAGACAACTGTGTTCCGGATATTAGGGGATTTAACCCTTTCCCAAGAGAAGGGCTAAAAATGTGTCCCCCATCTAGTGCTATAGGCTACTGGAAATTAATCCTCCTAAAGCTGGGCTATGTTTTGGGATATAGATAGCTCAGTCACTTTAGTGAGTATGCTACAAGATGTATAATGGGATGAACTAGGATTAGATTCCAGGTAGGGGTGAGAAAGTTTCATCTTCTTGCCACAGTAACATGACAGGCTCTAATACAGTCCACAAAACCTCCTGTCCCATGAGTGTTTCGGAATCATTATTCGAGAGTAAATCGGCCAGGGCGTGAAGCTGAACGTCTAACTCCCTCCACTTCCGACATAAAAAAATGTGTGAATTTGTACATCTCATAAGTTCCGCAGAGAAGAGTTACAGCCTTGCCTAGCGTGTGATGGGACATCACTGCTGGCCATTTAGTAGCATGCAGACAGCTGGACAGCGCATGTTACTAGTAGGGTTTTTTGAACCAATTATAAGGACTGGTTACTGTGTTAACCACTAGCTACAACATTAAAAGCTGCGTTTCTACAGCACCTAATAATCACGTGTGCCTGTTGTATATAATTGTAATTTTAATTCTAGGTGAAAATTAATATATATTTTAATATTCAGTTCGTACTGCGCAATAAATACACTCCCTCTCGATTATGGAAAAAATAGTTACTAACTTTATATATGACACTTCTGACAGATTCAGTGATTGAGTGAGTGTGATTTACTTTGTGTGTTGGTAAACGCTTCATTTCCATGGTTACAGTAGGGTACTGGTTCTTGTTCTGGAGAGTGCAGTTTGGTTTCCATTGGAAAGAGCATGTCTGGGATACAGTAGCACAACCAGGTGGACATCTATACAGTAGCACAACCAGGTGGACATCTATACAGTAGCACAACCAGGTGGACATCTATACAGTAGCACAACCAGGTGGACATCTCTAAAGTTGCCTCTTACGAACTCTTCAAAGTGCTAGAGTGGATATTCCGTGAAAATGTACATATTGACTTATGAAACAGTGAAGGGGTGCCTCTGCTTCGTTCGGCATTACAGCGTCTTACTTTGCCGAAAACCTCTCTGTAATTGTCTTAATTTTAGATTAAAATTTTGGCGCCGGAATTATTTTTTAATTTTAGCACACTCTATATATAAAATGTGAATAATACAGAAAACAAATACGTTAGAATTATGAAACAAACTGCATTTTGAAGAGAGAAAAAAACGGAGATTATACACCATGTTTAAAATATTCGGTACAAATATTTGTTGAATAAATATATAAAATGCAACTTTGGAGGTTAGCGGTGCGGTACGTCAACTATAGTTGACGTTAGGCGTCTAAAGGTTAATGTTGTGAATATTCATTAAAACTGTGAATTCATATCATAGCTGTGACGCTCTAATGTGTGTACAATGATCAAAGGACAGGTTTTGTGTGGTAAACATAGCTCGAGAGACCTTGCTCTTGTGCGCGAGTGTCGTGTTCACACCTTCATAAAACGCGGCCATTTCTAGTGGGGAAATTGTCGCTGTTTATTTTGAGAGGCCTAACATTACAAAAATACAATATGTGGGCAGAATGATTAATGTTTGAGTGATAAATCTGATGGTACGTAAATCAACCACTAGGTCGTTAAGTAACATCGATTGTTTTCCTAAACGCTGATTAATAGGTTGAAGTTCTTCATGAACCTTAAGTTTCCGCGAACTGGAAGGTAAATTGTTGGCGATCCCGCAAGGTGACATTGCATAATGCAACTAGTAGCTTCATCGAATATGCCTGCTTATCTTTTATCAGTCCTTGTTTAACAAGTTCAGAATCACTGAAGTTATTTTAATGAAGGGTGATACAGGGAGTTTGAGGTTCGTCAGTCTCATATACTTTCAAGTAGGACGCACATAATTGAAACATTGCGTGTAGTCAGTCACGTGTTGAACTGTGCGTCACTCGTTAAAGGTGTTAATAATATCGAAAGTGTTATAGGAAAATTTTATATATAGAAATGGAACGTTTTATGTCTGATTTGCTTTTTACACAGTCTTACGTTTGTCGAGATGATTAAATTAAAATTAGCAAGCGCGCCGGAAATGTTCGACAGGCGCGCAAGAAATGTTATACAAGCGAGCAAGAAAAGTTCTACATGTACGTTTCCTACCTTAAGTATCGTTCAGATAAATGTGCTGTTTATCGGTTTTGCCCTGAATGTTCTGTACATTTAAGATAACATGACCGCAATGTAAGTATAACGTAACACGGAGGCGCGTGTGCATAACCATTGTTGCCGTGCCACATCAATAATTATTACATACTTTGAGTGTGTATTTGTAGCCTAAGTTATCCAACATGCAAAACACATGCTCCATATTATATTGTCACCTTTGTCCTCTCCGGCTGTACGATATTTTCTCACATTATCTCATACACTGCACGATTTTCGGAAGAAAGGGGATGGTACATGAAATGAGTTTTTGATTGTCTCTACAACCTTAGACTGAAAAATTTCTCGTGCTAAGAATAATTCAGCGAGATATCTTCATACATGTACATGGTTCTTCATGTAAAGTACAGGTTGTTCTTCTCCGATTCTATTGAAACTGATTTTCGAAAATCACTTAAATATAAAATTTTATGAAAATTCATCCAGTGGGATTCGAGTTGTCCCATGCGGATAGGCAGATAGACTAGCAGCAAACATGACGAAGTTAATAGTCGCTTTTCTCAGTTTTGCGAACAGGCCTAGAAGCATTTACGGGCGTGGAAGAAGGCAGAGGGAATGGCCATCGAAGGCTATTTGAATTTGAAACTTTTCACAAGCCAAGAATTTGGGGAAATTACAGGAAGGATAATTGCTGTCATTGTTACGTCTAGTTGAATGGACAACTTGTCTATCTGGACATTGAGCTTATACAGACAAATTTCTGTTCCTTCGTGAATAACTCTATAGAATTATGTTCACCACCTCCATGAAGATAGGCAGAGTGTGGTGTTTCAGATGATGCTGAATGTACAGCAACTGTTATGGGGAGTTAAAGGGTTGATATTTCAAAATAATATAACCGTAAGAGAGTGACATAGATTGATATGCATTTGACCAACTGCGTGGAACAAATTTTCTTAATAATCTCATAGCAATTATGCCAGTCAGGTTTCCTGTGTTGTACAGAACCCCAAATTTTGTTACCCTTCTCGTATTACTCTACTTATGGAGCGTAAACTGCACCATACAAGTCCAGTCAACGTATGCCTATTCTTTCGGATTCTAGTCTTATGGGATGTGACGCCTTGCATAGCGGCAAATAGTCAAACCTTGTACTGCTAGGCCCTGAATTTGGATGCTGCCGGCTCCCCCGAAACATTTATGTCTATTTTCCAGTCGGTACGACATGGTATATCAGACGACTTTAATCACCATCAACACTGCCATGGCAGCCTCAAATCTACCTGTGTTTCCTTAATAAGCATATATGTTTTTAATATTTCCTTGTTTCCCAAATTTAGTATTGGAGACGAAGAGATCGGAGGAGATGAACCAAGTGTCCTTATAAAGTAAATATGAAATTAGCACACAGATACTTCATAGTGTGATTCACTGCTAACAAAGAGTAGAGACTATTACACAAGATGTGTCTTGAAGCGTTAATTTTCGAGATACGTCTCATCATCAAACTGGTGACAAGCTTTTTAACAGGGTTGTTAACGGCAATAAATCGTGTTGTTGTGTGTACTCTAGACGCGTCGTGCAAAGCAGGAATCAGTTGTTATGGAATAATCGTGGAATACATGCACAGAGAATACTGCAACATGCTGTTCACTTTCAGTGCCTCTGGTGGTCGAGCTGGTACTGTTGCATGGGAATTCGCACTAACAATTCCGGTCGTCATTCAGACGATTATTTTGTTCCGACATTTTCAACATCGCCTCCGTGAGACGGTGTGTAATAATGATGATAGTTGTTCATGCAAGTCGCTCACGAACTGCACGGAAATTACCCACAAATGAAGATGTCATACTTGCCGTTGTGGGACGAGAGCTGTGTACAAGCTCACTCGATTTCGCAAGAGACATGGGACTGTCAGAACTGAGGGTCCTCGAAATACTTCTTAACCGTCGGTTGAATCCTTAATACTTGTCGCGGAAAGCACCTCTCTTCCCAGACGATCTTCCTCCAGGCCATTGTTTTGATAATTGATATGTATTTTACGTCATTTGACAGGGACGTGTATTTGGACAATTAAGTGTGTCAGAACATGTATTGGATATATTTTTGGCTTATTTTTGACAAATCAATGGGGATATTATTGCCGAATTTCCTGTTCTGTATATAAAGGTTTAATGTTTGTTATTCTGTTAATAGACCTACGCGTGTTGACAAATACTCGTAGTTACTTGTAGGAGGGGAAGATAGAAGCAAATAACTACAATTGATGCTAGGCTGAAAGGGATTTCATTACTCAGCTTATTGAAAATTAGTACAACTTATGTGGCACAGTACCTGTGGTTCTTGGATGAGTTTAGCATCTTTCTGGAAATAAATATTTATTATCAGAAGTTTTGTTTGTTTTAACAGTGTGGTTGTTCAGAAATATCGTTGTATCACAGTATCTCTTAAGGACTGTAATGTAAGGGTGGATCACAGCAGAAAATCCAGTGCGATAATTGCCACAATTTCCAGGTACTCCTTACTAAGTCAGCTTCTACTGGTTTGAAAATGTTTTTGTAACCAAATGAGGTTATTTTGGAGTGTATGTGGAAACCTGGCGTTTCTGTAATGTAGATTCTATCACAGTTTAAATAGAGACTATGTGTCCGCCTGCAGCGAATGTTTAACACCAGTGATGCAGTAGTTAAGGCGTTCTACCAGATTATGTTAATAGATTTGTGATTAAATGTGAGAACGATTGTACTAATTACTTCCTTCATATGTAATGACGACAGCACTTAGCTAAATGTGTCACACACTCCTCCCACCTACTGTTAATATTCCCAAATGCTAATGATGCCATTTAGCCGTAACCGCAGTACAAACAAGTTGATTCTGTGTGGTTTTTGCCATTAGCTTAGCAAGGAAATTATATCTGAGGCAGGTAGATTTAGTGCAGTGATTGGAGTAAGAAATGGGACGAGAAATGAATACAGTCAGGTTTTTGTGTGGATTATGACTTGGAGGGAATGACGTGAGTTAAAAATAACTGAAAAGCTCCAAAAAATGCTCTGACCCAAGAAGAAAGTTAAATGAATCGAGCATTTTGGGGTATTAAAAGAGTAGAAACTGTGTGATCTAAATAGATAACCTGAAACTTAACGTACAAGTGGGTACGATGGGCTGGGCATGTAGCTAAGACGGGACAGACTATTCGTAGCAGTTACTGTCTGGAAAACCTGTTGGTGAAAATCAACATGGAAGACTTAAATGTGATGAAGAGACACTAAGATGGATAATAAGAGATAAGCGTAAAGCTCGATGTCACTTCCGGTCCCGAGATTGAGGATGTGTGGGGTTTGTTTTGTTAAGCCTGCTTCATTTGAGGTTCGTTTGACATAAGGAAATGAACGAACATTATTAATGTAGGGTTCTCTCTTGCGTCCATTGAACCCGATATACGACACTTCTGTTCCTACCTGCGTTTTATTCGTTTGATTTCTTTCGGCCTGCTTTCCTTCGACTACTGAGATCATGTAATTGGTGGCTGGGAACTCTTCCGAAACTTGGGAACCGCTTTCCAAAAGACACGGTTTCACACATCAGAACACTTAGATCATGACCGCTATGATAAAGTCTGATCTTGCGGATTTGTTTAACGTCGGGCTGATGTTAGATGTTGGACGAGACGGTATGGAACAGAAGTTTTATAGGAATGAGAACCTGGAAGGAAGAGAGTGAAACACGAAGACAATATTAAAGTGGATATTAAAGGAATATGATGATAGCGTGTGGCCTGAATTATTGTGACTTAGAACAAGGAAAATTTGTGTGCTTGTATGAAAAACGTAATGAACCTTCAGGTTACAGAAAAAGCATGAAGTGTCCTAAGTATTTTAGCGATTATTGGCTCTTCAAGACGGACCTTGTTCAGCGGAGTTGGTAGGTTAACCTTTTGGCGCCGGAATTATTTTTTTTAATTTTAGCACAACCTGTATATAAAATGTGAATAATACAGGAACCAAATGAAACAAACTGCATTTTGAAGAGAAATAAACGGAGAGTATATACCATGTTTAAAATATTCAGTATATATATATGTTGAATACATGTATAAAATGAAACTTTAGAGGTTAGCGGTGCGGTACGACCACTATAGTTGACATTAGGCGTCTAAAGGTTAATTTTGCAGGGAAGTCTGCTCTGCGACTTCGAGATTATCGGTAATGTCACGAGTGCATTATCTGTTGAGTTGGAGCAATTTAAAGTGTTGTTCCAGCTCCCAGTGTCTTGCGAGTGCGCAACCCGTATTTATTGCGTGCTATTAAGGCTTTCGCCTATAGAGAAGGGAGACTGACTGTGTCAGTAAACGAAACACACACAATGCATAGCATTCCATGAAACACAACTTACTGGAGCACCATTAATTTGTGGTAGGGTCATGGAAGTAAAGTTTTACTTGTGGTTTGTAATAAATTAATTCGCTCCACACGGGCAGCTGATAGTTTCTCAGCAAATCGATTTCCCTACGTTTTATGAAAATCACAGTCTGTGTTCATTACCGTGCTCACAATAGCCCGCCACTTTCACCTGTCTAGAGTCA
>Ga0123354_10012377_pt1 | contig 13218 bp, 11 predicted proteins | sample TergutLab28metaG_2_FD_97872 | JGI IMG/M metagenome (GOLD analysis project Ga0123354, IMG submission 97872) | Labiotermes labralis P4 segment gut microbial communities from Petit-Saut dam, French Guiana - Lab288 P4 | ecosystem: Host-associated > Arthropoda: Insects > Digestive system > Gut ...
CGCCGGCACCTACTGATCAACATAAACGTCTTCACGGTTCGGTAGAATAAAAGCTCAAATTTCATCTCTACGATAAACTAAAATTTAAGTACTATAAATTTTGGATGTACAAATTCTACAGATATTTTGGAGCTACTTGAAAATCATGGGGTTCGTAAAATGTAAGAGCAAGTTACATACTGGGGCCCAACGAATATTTGTCGCCATCGGACACAAAATTTGATATGATAAGGTACGATATGATATTTGATATTGATATATTTGTTAACGGCATTTGGTTTGACACCCGGTGTCGGTAGTACAATACACATTGACACACAAACAGTACATAGAACAATTCAATGAAAACAGAATATACAGAACAGAACAATACGAAGACATAAACATAAAAATAAAAATACTTAATTTAAAAATTAAACAAAAGCAAAGCATACATCTCACACAATCATGTACACAAAATGATGAAAAATGGAACCAAAAGAATATGAAGGAATGTGATAAACGAAAAAGCCATACAAGCAGCAAATTTCATATTATATATATATAGATATATATATATATTATATATATATATATATTGTAATAAAATTAGACCCCCTTTTACTAAGACATACACTACACTTCACTAAACTTCACAAAACTACACTTAACTCCACTTCACTACAATTGTCGACACTTCACTTTCTCTCATTTAAACTTCACCCAAATACACTTCACTACCCTCTCATTTCGCTGAACACCATTCAAATGCCCTACCGCTCCATTTCACCTAACATCGCTACACTTCACTTTATTCGCCCCGAAGACATGGCGCTGGCAATTTGTACACACCTGCTATAATTTACGCTTACGTGAGCAATGACTGTACGTATATAAGACTGTTGCTACAGTGCCTTGCTGAAGCAACAGATGTGTCACTTCATACAGAAATTACAAATTATGTAAGTTATGTTTTAATTCATATCTGATGACGTGATCTGGGATATTAGGCCGTGTTGACTTCTCAAAGAGATAATGATTCACTTCCCTGGATGAATGTAAATGGACTAGGTTTATGGCTCCACTTATTCGTAATCTCGGACCCAGATGGAGGTGAGCAACTTAACGCCCCCGCCATGTTATAACACGGAAAGAACGCCGGTGTGTAAACTAAAAGTGTACCTCCAGGGTTCAGTGAAGTAAAAAAAAAAGTTTAACAGAGCATTAAATTTTCTGTAGAAAAATATTTACAAGTCTTAAAAAAAAATTTTTTCGCTCTTGTTTTAGAGTGAAATGAAGTGCTGCATCCCGCATGCTGCCTCTTAGCATCGGGAATCTCTTCAGTTTCAAAATTTGTATTCCAGCTTCTGCTTGGATTTTCTGTTTGTCTTCAAACGTTATAGATTGTGTTTTAGGTGCCTTCGCAACATTGCGAAAATCAACTATTAGGTTCGTTATGTCTTTCTGTCTGTCTGTCTGCCTATCCGTCTGTATGTCCGCTCTGCATTGAATAACTCGGCTCCCACTGGACGGAATTTTATTTGATTTGATACACCCGTATTCTTTCTTAAATTTTTTGATAAAATTAAAGTTTTATTAAAATATGAATATATAACGGGTATTTTGCATGAAGAAATATAGATAATGTGTTTTATGTATAAAATCAAACCCTAAATTCTCACGGTTGTGAAAAACCACGTGTACTTGAAATCTCGTATCTGATTTATTTGTTCTCTGCTCCTGGACTTTTAATCTGCAGACGGCTCTCTTATAAGCTCAGAGCACTGATGTGTTCCTGTAACCGAGACAATCGTGGTTAGGAACAATGCTCCACTCCAATCTTACGAACTGTATCAACAGTCGCAAAATAATTTAATATCAGACCTAAGATATGGTGGAAACAATGAAACAACACCTAGAGGCTCCTAGCCGGATCGCACTGCCCTCTAAACAATGGAACAGTAACCTTCCGACACTTAGTTACACTTCTGGGAAACTTTCTGAAACCCCTGCGGTAGGAAGCAAGTTCCTCTCATCCCTCCGTCTATCAGTTCCTTTTTATTCAATCTCCCTACTCGTCAGAAGCTGTTTAGCCAACAAGGCGGACCTCCCTCAGATTCGTAGATGTAAAATGTAAATTATTTTTAACAAGAGATAAAACAGAACGTAGCAATACCTTTTCGTAGCCCTTACAACTCTGCTACATTTATAACGTGTGGACAAAATTATGTTTCTTGTTAATAGATCTTATAATGCAGAAAAAAGTCACAGTGTGACACCGTCGAAGCAAACTCCTTTGTGCACATGAGTGATGTTTACAGAAGTGATCAAATATTTTTAAAAAGACTTCTTATATTCATTCAGCTCTTTTACAGGGTGGGGAGAGGGGCACAAGAAGTAACTTTACAAAGACGAGCAAGAAAGTTCGTGTTATGATAAAGCAAACCGTGAACAACAGGGGCAAACCCCCCAACACTTTAGGAAATATCAGCAGAGGGTAACACTTCTGGAGCATGAATATTATTTAATCAAGAACACCTCAAATAAACAGAATTCATGACGACCAAGAACATATTATACCTATTGGTCTGAAAAACAAACAAATGGAAAAATAAGTGACATATATAAACTCACATTTAACACATGTACCATTGCATATATGACAGACAAAAGATCAGCATAATATATAAAGGGCACATGAAATATATTCAAACCAACAAGCTACAGTCTTATTATTTTTTACACGTTTAAATAATAGACATGAGTAGGGTGCTCAAGAAGAAACCATGCATTTGTTTAAAACATGTAAATTAGAGCAAACACATGAATTGCTGGGAGGCTATTTATTTCCAAGTATACCAAAAAAGTTCTCTTTTTCAAAGAGGAAATAATTTTCGAAAACAATATACACATTGTCTGCACACAAATCATTCACCAAAATATGACATCCACGGATTAGACACACGCATAACTACAAAGGACGGGCAAAATTCAGACCAGACAAACACAAAAAACCTACACATTTAAATGTATGTGTAATCGGGGCACATTATATGTATATGGGATTAGAATAAAGAAATATTATATTGGAAACTTATAATCGACTATTATATTCACAAGCATGCCGCCACCACAACAAAAATATCAACAAATAAAATACAATCAATAATTCATAAATAAGAACTTTTAAACCCGGATGATGATTCTGTAGGATTGAAATATATAGCAGTGGTATAAATTTTAATATAGTAGACCTACGTATTTTTGCGTGTGTTTTATAATGCATTTCTGACAAGATAAAAACATAAAACGAATCGAAACAGATCCATCAACAAAATATCGAAAGCGAACACAGCAGTCAATTCAAAATGAAACAAATTTTAATTAGACAAACAAATATCTGATCAACACACCAGTTAAGTCCTCAAAACGCAATGCTTACATTAAAACGCGTAAGGAGTTCATTCCATTAAAGGCTGTGATCAACAACACATAAGCACCTTCTCATAAGATAGTCAAATTCTTCAAAAACTAATTACAGAGCATGCAAATATTTCCAGACACATATAACATACCAAATGCAACAGAAATAGCGGAGGAACGCATAAGAATACACACAAATTAAATAAGAATCTAATCAGCATTGATATAAAATATTTATGCATAACAAGGTAAAATAATGCAACGAGACACTGGCTACAACAACAAACAATAATCCAAGAGGAAATAAAACAAATCATAGTACTACACAGACCCATAATGGAACACAATTTCTTCCAATACACTATTCTATATTTCAAACCAAAATGGTCATCATATGTTCAAACTATCAGGAACCATAGCATAAATATTCCTACAGAGAATAGAAAAAGATCATATCAATCGTGGCTAGATAGTAATGAAATGAGTTACTTTAAAAGATATATTGATTATATTTCTATAATAAAGAACAAAATCAGGATAAATAGAAAAAATTATTACATGCCATTAAATATGTAGACGAAAACCTAACCTTCAAGCTCAACTCAGAAAACAACAACACCATAATTTCCTAGACATAATCATATTCATGGGTGAAAATAATTTGAAATTAGGCAATTATAGAAAAGAAATGAACACAGACACCACAATCCACATCATGTCAAACCACCCTACAGAACAAAAGTAAATGCCTTCAGTTATTACTTTAACGGTTTAAATTCTCTACCGTTAAAACAGAAAAAATCAACTAAAGATTGAGCCAACATATTTACTATGGCTAAGAATAATGGATTTTGAACAGAACAAATCATAAAATTAAAAAAACACTAAAAGAGAAATTGAAATTAAAACACAGAATAATACGATCAACACATGGGCAAACTTCACCGACTATGTGATTCATAAGGAGCATCACAAACGTATTCAAGAACAGCACAAATAATAGAGCATACCTGAAGACAAACAATATATTCTGCCTATTGGCATCTGAAAAACTAACAAAAGAATATTAAGTGGCTTATAAAATCTCACGTGTAAGAGTGCATATATATGGGACAGGCAGGTTGAATGTTCAGCATAAAATATAATGTGAATATTAAATATATCAAAATCGACAGCCAACAGTCGGCTTATGCTTCACACATTTTGAATAATAGAAATGAGTAGGGTCCTCATGAAGAAACCATACAAATTCTTAAGGCATGTAAATTAGGGCAAAACACATGAATTGTTGTCAGGCTATTTATACCGAAGAATACCATAAAATAGGTCTGTTAGACTAAGAGCAACAACCGTTCGAAAACAATATATCCTTTGAGTGCAAACAAACCACAACCCCGCCATAGGACAACCACGGATTAGCCACATGCATAACTACACATTACAGGCAATGATCAGACCAGCCAAACATATCATAACTAACACAATTACATCTAAGTGAAATCGAACAATTTTTTCCATATGAGATTAGAATAAATCAATACTATATGTAGAACTTATAATCTTCTATTATATTTAGAGTCATGCCGCCACCACAACAAAGATATCAACAAAATGAAATATTCAGTAACTTCATATATAGGAACCTTTAATTCCTGATAATGATCTTGTAGGATTGAAACATACAGCAGTGGTATAAATTTAAATGGATATGACCAACATATTTTGCGTGTGTTTTAGGATGTTTTTTAAAAGAGTGTTCAATTAGATGGCATTTTAAAGTTAAAATGATAAATTGGCACGGCAACAAAAATGAAAATAATCAGTGCCCCAAAAGGAAAAGTATATAAAATCTTCAAAAACACCGAAATGAAGTTATTGAAAACAAATACGGCCACCTGGTTCAACATGATATGCAAAAGAATAGGACTAAAACCAAAAAACAAATAAATCCAAAGAAACGGATAAACCACAAGAGGTCGCAAAACCACACAACCAGCAGTAAAATACTGCATCAAGCAGGAGATCAAATATCTAAGCAAAGAAACAGCACCTCAAACAAATACTATATCAACTGCAATTATTCTGAGCAGAATAGTGTAACGGTACTTGGAAGCGTGCCGTAATACAAACACAGAACTAAACTAAACTAAACTAAACTCTGTGGCCTTAATCCGCACGCGAACTATACCGACAGAGCGGCCGCCGCCGTTCGGCGAATTTATTGCCAACTTTTACAGATAGAGGGGTGTCACTTGGTCAGCGCAACGGTTCCCCACAGCCTTTAATTTCTGTTTCTAGAACAGGAGCCGCTAATTTTTTCATTCAAGTAGCTCCTTAATTGACCTTACGAGGATCACGAGACTCAGTGGACCCCGTTCCAGACGCACTACTACTCTGAAAATCTGGTAGCGCAAGGGATCGAACACGGGACCTCTGTATCTGAGGCCAGAAACTGTGACCACTAGACCACAGAATCGGTAACAAACAGACGACAAGTTCAACAAAGTCATGGAAAACAAGTAACGGTACTTGCAAATCAAAATCAACAAGCTTACCATTAAAATACAATCGGCACATAAACAAACCAAAGTGTTTGACAACAACACGAATACACAAAACAATATTATAAACCTCACACACAATAGACTCACAAAAGAACAGACTAAAATGTTAAGTTTACGCCCCAATTTTGCTATAGAACTAAAACCCAACAAGGAAATAAAAGAAATTTTCATAGAAACAGAAAATGTATTGGACAAATAGAACCGAAATAGCAAAACATATAAAGATATTTAGCAGCCAAACGGATAAAGCAAATTAAAGAAAAGAGTAAGCAAAACCCATTACAAAGGATGTAATAAAACCCAATAAGGGAACTCAAATAGGATGCGACAATGGAAAAATATGTGTAATGAATGCCGAAAAACAAAGCCATTGAACTAATAAATAAAAATACACGACAATTAAATTTATGAATTTCATAGAAGATAACAATATACTAAAAATTAAAACAGGTATAAGAACAAAATTTCGAAACCAAACACAACAGTAATTTAAAAAGTTTAAACAAATTATAAATAGCAAAACAAATAAATATCTGTTCAAAACACAATCTAAGGACCTAAAACTCAAAGTTAACAATAAAACGCGTAAGTAGGTCATGGAAATAAGTCCGGGAATCAACAACAGTCAAGCGTGTTCCCACAAGATAGACAAAATCTTCAACAACAAATTAAAAACATGCAAATATTACCAGACTTATATAACATAAAAAATTCAATAGAAATAACAGAGGAACACACAAAATTACACATAAATGAAAATAACATACCTATAAAATTTGATATAAATAATTATTCATTAATTTACCCAAAACAAGGTATAATAATTTCAACAAGGCACTGGCCACAACAACAAACAATGGACAACAATGAAAACAAACAAATCGTAATATTTTTCAACACCATAATAGGACAAAATTATTTCCATTATTGTTATATATACTTTAAACAACAAAATGAAGACATGATATCTTCACCTCTATCTGGAAACTTAGCATAATTATACCTACAGAAAATAGAAAAATATCACACCACACAATGGCTAGAGAAGATTGAATAAGTTACTATAAAAGAAATGTTGATTATATTAATATAATATTCAACAAAGAAAGCATAAGTGAAGAACCAATATTACATGCCAAGGACAATGTAAACGAAAAACTAACCTTCAAGCTCAACTCAGAAAACAAAAACAACTTAAATTTCCTGAATTTAACCATATGTGGAAATCAAAATATATTGGATTTAGGTACTTATCGAAAAGAAATGAACACCGACAACATAAAAAACAGCATGCCCAACCAACCTAACGAAAAAAATCTGCCTTCTGATACTATATCAACACGTTAATTTCCCTACATTTAGAACAAAAAGAAGAAACTTAAAAATGGGGCAACATATTTACTATGGCTAAGAATAATGAATTTTGAGCAGAAAAAATCATAAAAATAAAAGAACAAATAACTAAGAATTTGAAAGTAAGAACACAGAATACTAATATTTGAATAAAGGTTGACCAACTAGATGAAAATTGCTTTATTATATATTGCTCAACACGCTTCCGACGTTAATACGTAGATTTTCAGGAGCTACCGACTACTTGTTTTGGTGTGTAGGCTGCAATGATAGAGGTTCTGTGTGTTACTTTATGTATCTAGTGGTAAGTGCGATACCTATATTATGTGTCGTGTGTGGCTTGGTGTGAGTGTGTTTCTGCAAGCGTGTGGTGCCCTGTGGTTCTTGAACATTTTGTGTGTGGTATATTTTGGTGTTTTATGCATCTGTATTGATTATTATATGCATGAGTTATACATACCTGACTTGAGGCGTGCTGATGTTATGTAGCGGGATTGTCTGTTGGTGATGTGGTATCCGAGTGTAGGCTGAACCACTACTGACCTGTTCATTGTGGACCGTGAGGGTGTGGGGATTTTTGACCTCTTCGAACAAGGGGTTTGTATCGCCTGGGCTCTGTTCGGGAATGAGTTTTCTATTGTGGTGGAGGACTTGGTTATGGTATTGTTCATATGGCAAGAGTAAGCTTTGGTTATTAATGTGTTTTAGTAGAATCATAGTATTATCCATGGGGCCGTATTCGTGTCTGTTTTCAAGAATGTGTAGGGCGTACTCTGATTGGGGATTATTGCTTCTGACGTAACGTATATGCTCTTTGTAGCGTATGATTAGACTGCGGCTAGTCTGGCCCACTAACGACAAATTGCATGTGTTATATGTCAGTTGGTAGATTCCTCATTGATTGTGGGGTGGGGTGTGGTCTCTGGGTGGTTTTATCCGGTTAGCTATGGTGTTTCGGCATTTATATGTTATCCTTATATTTGTGTTTCTGAAAAGATTCGTGATCTTTTTTATTTGTGGGGAAATGTATATTACATCAGAAGCAACAATCCCCAATCCGCATACGCCCTACACATTCTTCAAAACAGACACGAATACGGCCCAAAAGTTAATACTATGACTCTACTAAGACACATTAATAACCAAAGCTTACATTTGCCATATGAACAATACCATATCCAAGCCCTCCACCACAATAGAAAACTCATTCCCGAAGAGAGCCCAGGCGATACAAACCCCTTGTTCCAAGCGGTCATAAACCCCTAAACCCTCACGGTCCACAATGAACAGGTTAGTAGTGGTTCAGCCTACACTCGGATACCACATCACCAACAGACAATCGCGCTACATAACACCAGCACGCCTCAAGGCAGGTATGTACACTTCATGCATATCATCATCAATACAGATGAATAAAACACCAAAATATACCACACACAAAATATTCAAGAACCACAGGACACCACACGCTTGCTGAAACACACTCACTCGGAGCCACACACGACACATAATATAGGTATTGGAATTACCACTAGATACATAAAGTAACACACAGAACCTCTATCATTGGAACATACACAACACAACAAGTACTCGCTAGCTCCTCAAATTGACGTATTAACTTCTGAAACATGTTGAGCAATATATAATAAAGCAAGTGTCATCTAGTTGGTCTACCTTTATTCAAATATCAAGATGATGCATGGTCCAATACGCATAAAATTCACAGAATACTAAACTCCAAACTTAGGTAACCTTCACGTATTATGGGTTTTCATGAGGAGTGACATTAACTTATTCAAGAAAGCACAATAATAACAGCAAACAGGACCACAGACATTATATTAAACCTATTGGCGTCTAAAAAACACACAAATGGAAAATCAATTGTCATACAAAGTCTCACATGTGACACATATAACAGTGCATCTATAGGACACGTAGGCAGAATGATCAGCATAAGATACAAAGAGCATAAAAATTATATCAAAATCAACAACCCACAGTCGGCTAATGCTATAAACATTTTGAATATTATACATGAGTGCGGAACTCAAGAAGGAACCATGCAAATTTTTAAAGCATTTAAGAAATGGCAAACACATGAATCGTTGGGAGGCAATATATACCCACGAATATTATGAAATTGGTCTGATAGTAACAGAGCAACAAACGTTCGAACACAATAAACAATTTGATTGCACACAAGTCCCAACCCCACCATGTAACAAACACGGATTAGCCATACGCATAAATACACAGGCCCGGCACTATTCAGATCAGCCAAACCTAACATAAGCTATATAACTACACGTAAGTAAAATCGAGGTACACAATATATATGATATTAGAATAAATCAATTACACATATCAAGACTTCTAATCGTCTGTTATATTTACAGGCAAGTCGCCACCACACCAATAATATCAACAAATAAGGAATATTCAATAACTTCATAAATAGGAACATACACTCCCTGAAGATGATCCTTTACGATTGAAACATTTAGGAGTGACATAAATTGTAATGAATTGGAACAAAGTAAATTTGCGTGTATTTTACAACATGGATTAATTTAGTGCGTCTTTAGTTGGTATTTAAAAGTTAAATGGTTAATATTGCACGGCAACAAAAATGAAAATAATAAAACCCCAACAAGCAAAAATTATATAACACCTACAAAAACACCAAAATAAATTTATTGAAATCCAATGTGGGCATCTGGTTCAACAGGATATGAAAAACAAGAGGATTTTAACCAAAATATTTCTGTCTACATAGAAACGGAAAAAAACACAAGAGATCGCAAGACCACACAACAAGAAACGAAATACCGCGTGAAACATGAGATAAAATATCTACACAAAAACAAACAGCACGTCAAACAACTTCTTTACCAACTACATTTACAAGAAGTAGAATAAAATGTAGGTACAGGGCAGCATGCCTTAATACAAATAGACGACACGTTAGACATAGTCATGGGAAACAAATATCGTTACTTGCAAAACAAAACCAACTCCGTTAGCAAAATTCCAGTAATGGCACAAAACAAACCAAACAGTCTAACAACCAAAAGAATACACATCCCAGAATTATAAACCTCACACACAAGGGACTCACGAAATAAAAGTCTAATACTTTAAGTTTAGGCCTACAATAAGCTATAGAACTAAAACCCAACAGGTACAAACATGAAATTATCGTAGAAACAGAAAATGCTATCAGACATATAGAAACAAAATGGCAAAACACATATAGATATCTAACAGCCAACGGGATAAATTAAATTGAAAAATAATAAGCAAAGCCCATTACACAAAATGAAATACAACACATTATGGAAACTAAAAACGGAAATGTACAATGAAAACATAGCAGTAAAAGCAAAGACGCTGTGCTAATAGTTCAAAATGAACGACACGAAAATTTCATGCAATTCATACAATATTAAAGCATATCACAAATCAAAACAGATCTAACAATAAAATTTCAAAAGCAAAGAAAGTAGGCAATTCAAGATTGTAAACAAATTATAAATATCGGAACTAATAAGTATCAGTTCAACACACAATCTAAGGCCCCAAATCATAATCCTTACTTTAAAACGTATAAGGAGAGCATGGCAATAAATACTGTTTCAACAACACACAAGCACCTTCCCACAATGAAGACAAATACCACAAAAACAAATTAAGAATCATGCAAATATTACCAGAGACATCAGCATATAAATTCAATAGACAAAGCAGAAGAACACACATAATTACAAATAAATTAAAAAAAAACTAATTAATCTTAATATAAAAAATTTATTTACTACAAACCCAAACAAGAAACAATAATGGCAAAAAGGCACATGATAAAACATCAAGCAATAAACCACGTGGAAAGCAATAAATGATAATATTACTCAACACAATAAAAGAAAAAAATTACTCCCAATACAGTAATCTATACTTCAAACCACAAATTTTCTTCAAGGGATCACCTCTATCAGGAAACTTAGCAGAAATACGCCTACAGAAAATAGAAAAATATCATATTAAACAATGGCTAGAGAGCAATGAAATAAGCTACTAAAGAATATGTAGTTGATATTACTATAATAAATAAACAAAAATAGGATAGTGTAAGAAAGTATATTACATGATATGAACAATGTAGACGAAAACCTAACCTTCAAGCTCACCTCACAGAAAACGAAACCAAATATTTCATAGAATTAATCATATGCAGGACACAAAATAAATTTAAATGAGGCATATTTCAGAAAGAAAATATCACCTTCACCACAATCCAGAGCATGTGCAACAACCCTACAGAAAAAAAGCACTTGCCATAAGGTACTACAACAACAGATTAATTTCCCTAATATTAACACAAATGGAAAATTTAAAAAAATTGGGATAACGTATTTACTGTGGCTAAGAATTATGGATTTTCAACGGAACAAATCATAAAATTATAAGAAAAACTAACTAAAAAACTCAAATCAAATCGCAGAATAATGAAAACAAAACGTGGGCAAACTTCACCTACTATGGGGTTTCATGAGGTGCATCACAAATATATAAAGAAACAGCACAATAAAAACGGCATACATCAAAACAAAAAATATATTTGAAAGTACGTGGCATAAATAAACTCATATATAACACATGTAACTGTGCAAATAGAGGACAGAGGAGACGACGATCGGCATAAGGTATAAAGATGTTATCAGATATATCAAAATCAACAACACACATTCGACTTGTTTCAAACTATTTGAATAATAGGTATGAGTACGAACCTCAAGAAGAAATCATGCAAATGGTTAAAGCATGTAAATAAGGGCAAACACATTGATTGATGGGAGGCTTTGTACATCCAAGAATAGCAAAAATTAGGTCTGTTAGTCACAGAGCAAAAAACTTTCTAACACAATATATCCTTCGATTCCACACAAGCCACAACCCCACCATATGACAACCACGGATTATCCACACACATAACTACACAGGACAGGCAACTCCCAGTATAGCTGAACATAACATAAACTACATATATACATGTAAATAAAATACAAGTACATTAAATATATGGGATTAGAATAAAACAGAAATAGGTATCAAAAATTTATATTCGTGTATTATAATTACAGGCATGCCGCCACCACACCCATAATATCAACAAATAAAAAATATTCCATAACTTCATAAATAGGAACCTTTACTCTCTTATGATGATCCTGTAGGATTGAAACATATAGGAGTGTTATAAATTTTATTGGTTTAAACGTACGTAATTTTGCCTGTATTTTACAATTTGTATTAAAATAGTGTGCAATTACTTGTTACTTTAAGTATAAATTGATGTAATTGCACAGCAACAATAACGAAAATATCAGTGCCCAACAAGGAAAATTATATTACAACTTCAAAAACCAAAATGAACTAATTGAAAAACAATGCGTTCTCCTGGTTCAACAGGACATGCAAAACAAAAGACTCTAACCTAATAATAACAATCTGCAAACAAACGGGAAAAACAAGACATCGCAAGACAACACAACAAGCAATGAAATGCCGCGTCAAACAGAGGAAAAATATCTATACAAAAAGAAACGGCACCTCAACCACGTACTATATAAATTACACTTACAAGGAGCAGAATTCAATAAAGTTACGAGGCAGCATGCCTTAATACAAATAGACGACACCTTAAAAAAATTCATGCAAATCAATCATCGTTACTTGCAAAATATAATAAACAATCTTAACAAACAAAAAAAAAAAAAATGGCACAAAAAAAAAACAAACCATCTAAATACAAAACGAAAACCCAATCCAGAATTAAAAAAATCACACAAAAAAAAACTCCCAAAAAAAAAAAGCTAATATCTTAAGTTTAGGA
>Ga0123354_10012378_pt1 | contig 13217 bp, 9 predicted proteins | sample TergutLab28metaG_2_FD_97872 | JGI IMG/M metagenome (GOLD analysis project Ga0123354, IMG submission 97872) | Labiotermes labralis P4 segment gut microbial communities from Petit-Saut dam, French Guiana - Lab288 P4 | ecosystem: Host-associated > Arthropoda: Insects > Digestive system > Gut ...
ATGGCAAGATGTGTTAGCTAGGAAGATAATGCAACAGCCAGCATCAAAATGCAGTCAGTACACAGGACACACATTAATAAAGGGTGTCAGTAAATAGAATATAAAAATTATGCAAAGTAAATGTTATGCATATCAAATTTCATGACTCTGCCCCCTCAATTCACCATCATCAGACCCATTCATAAATGTGATATTCTGACAGTGTGATCCTTCAGAACACAGAGAACTTGCCCAACACCGTAGTGTAACATGCCAGAAGACTTGAATCTTCAGCTGTCACAGAACAGGAAAGATTTATGGTCTACACTGCTTCTGTTGTAAGTGGAACAGTGAGTACACGAGATAAGCGTAAAATATTTTTGTCACTCTAGCAGATAGTACGAGTATGTTGCAGAAGTTTGTAAAAAATTAATGCAGAACTGTAAATGTTGATCCTGGTGATAAAAAATTCTGCAGATGGCATATATGGGAACTTTGTAGCTAAACATAATAATACAAAGAATACTGTGTACACCAGAGTCTGAACTGTTGTTGTATCAAATGGCAGCAAATCCACAATAGTCAGTTGGATGGCCTCTTACTCTGTGCATGACTTTGTGTTACCAAATGTGTTCATTACTTAAGACAGATAAAACTGGTACCAAGCACTGAATTCATCCTCTGGACAGATGTCAGAATAATTCTGTAGATCAGACATTCACGTAAGTTACTAATTGCACCAAAGCATAAAGCAGCCTATGAATTATACCCACTATACAAGTTTGCCTTTGTATTCTATTAAAAAAAAAGGGATAGAAATTTTACATACTCAACAGTGCTTTGATACAGATTTGGCTAAATGCCATTCCTGATGTGTATCACAAAATTGGTTTTTAAACACCCAATATAGGTTTACAGAATTGCACATTATTTGTTACTAAAGGTGAGCAGTTCTGGTCACACTTTTTTCCCCCCAAGACAAGTTCAGTTGGATGAACATCCAACCAGTTTACTGTTAACTGATACTGGGCATTTGGACACAGACCTACAGTTGGTTTTTCACTATGCTGAAAACATCAGGGTTGAGTGTTGATTTTGGTACTAGCAAAGTATGTAATGTTTGAAAGCAGAAGTAACAGCACGCATCACTTGCCATGACATCTTCCATTACGTTGTTATGGCAGTAACCAAATTTCATCACCATTTAAATGGAAAGGCATACCTGTTTATATATTGGTACTGTTCCATGGAGGTGATAGGGCACAGTTAATTTTAACACACATGAAGTACAAAAGTTTATTTTGGTGAAAATTAAATTGTACTTTTATAAAATGAACAGGGTTTAAAAGAGACCTGTGTGTACTGTAAACCCCTTACAAACCTTACACACTTCCATGCTAAGACCACGTTGTTATGCTCTAATGGTAATAAAGCAATACTATAAAAATAACCTTGCCACACTTTACAAGTATTATTAAACAGACACATCAGCTTCTGAGCAGGAATACAAATAAAGAAGAAGTAGTACATGTTCACGTATTGCAGTGCTTCGCCACACTGGAATCTGTTTATACATTGCCACCCCATCTTCACTGTGTGTAAATGCACTTCTTAAAACTGCACATGGAGAATACCCTTCAAATGTGATGTCACATTCATCTTCCTAGGCACTGAGACTTCCATGTCATCAACCTCAGCCACTCTTATGAATATTGCAGCCTTCTCATATTAAAAGTTTTCATCTTCTTTCTTCCTTGCTCAGCAGTCACACAATTTTGAAGGACTCCAGTTAGGTCATCCTTTTATTTAACGTCAACACTGAGTACACAAAACTGTTCCACTGTCTTTGTATATGACAAGCATGATGTACATCCACCTGCTTAAGGATGTCCAGTTTGGAAAGTGATGAACACATTATTCACAGTAAATAAATGAGCACACTCTTGAAAACTCCTGTCAACATCAGAACTGCAGGGCATGTAGTCAAGTCCTTACAGGGAAAAATGGTGTGTGGGAACAAAGGACACATGAAATGTGAAAGGTATAATTAACAAATATGAGTACATTACTACTTATGTTTACCAGATGATGGTGTTCCTAGCTGGAAGCTGTGAGGGTGATTGGGAGATCGAAAAGAATACACACAATCCTAGGCTGTGTGGGGGCGAACAGATGTGGTCTGAGATTGCTTTGCCTTCTGCATGTCATCACATTAAAGTAAAGCACAAGGCCAACAACAGGTACTAAATACAGTGAAAAGTATATCAGTCTACTCAATCTGGCATAACATCTAAGTAGCTACTGAGATAGGCAGGCAGATGTAGGCTACTGTGTAATATGCAGTGCACCCACACAAGTGTCGATCAAACAGCAAGCAAGCTATTCTGCAAAGCAAAAATGTTGCATTTTTGTGAATATGAAAAAAACTGATGCACAAACCTGTAATGAGGCCAGTCAGCTGTACAGCAGGGTATTTCCAAGTAAATTCACAAGTTGTATTTATAAGCTAGGGCAGTTATTCAGAGATATTAAGACAAGTTTATAGGTGAAAAATGTTATATTCAATAAATACATACTGCTTACATATGATGGACTGACGACTGAAAAGAAACTGACAATTACAAAATTAAGAACACTAGATTCACTTTTGATACTCCACGAAGTGAACAAGACAACAAATTTTATCAATAGCTCTGAACATCATATGTGAATAAAGTTACATCTGCACATAAGATTTGAATATTTTGAGATGTGGCCACAAAAGAAGTTTCATTCCACACACCTATTTTCATGAGCCTTTATTCTTCTAGTTTATTTGTAGCATACTGTTTACTGATTTTTATGGTTATAATAATCTGTAGTATTTCTGTCATAAAACATATGTACGTTTTCACAACATTTTGGCTACATGCTTCAGCAATGATTTGTCATCATCACAACAGAACCAAATCCACGTGGGTACCTGACTGATAGTTTTTCATTTTATGGGTGGATCCAATCATTTATAGTACATGTACATGAGAAATTAAGTCTCAAAATAAAGTTGGCTTTAAAATCTAAAGATCTGCAGGTGGTTCCCATTTAAATGCATGAATATATATGTAGACGGCTCTATACTTAAAACTGAACGTGTATGCCACATCTGGGCGGACAGGTATGTTTTAAATTCTAGATTCAGTACTATTAATCATCTGATAACAGCAAATCAATGCCACAACTTGTTAACACACAACATACACATGTTATTTGATGGAAATGATACACGTGTATTAGCTTGCTCCCAGTTTTGTACTTAATGATACTCTCAAAATTTGCATTTGGAATCTGTAGGTCTTCATTCAACAGTGAGTATCACAGGGAACAGTTTCCAACAACATTAAGTACAGACACTCCACCCTGTTATTACTCTTTGGTCACACACTTTGTAACACAGAAGTCAAATTTACAAAGTGCCACTCCACTGTGTACTGTTATAAACACCGTACATTGCAGCCTGACGTGAAGTGTCGTACAATCTAGTCTAGTACAATAAAGTTCTACACATTTTGAAACCAAGTGCATATATAAAATAGTGTGGTAATGTAAACACAAACCTATCAGTACTTTGTAAAATAATATAATCCAGTGTTTGTAATCATCTGTTCACACCAGTCTCTCTCATAATTGTAATACTAACCACAGACCAACCTCGCTGGGTGCCCATTACCAATAAAGCTGTGTTTTACACTCAGTGTAGAACAGTGCAACTGTGTATCAAAAACCTTTCTTTCAAAGAAACACATGCAACGTATCTGACTCTAGTGACTATTTTAATGCAAATCCATGGTACTAAAAAAATGCACAACCATGCTTCAGTTTTCTTAATGAGGCAAAGTGATAATGCATGATATACAAATATCTTCTTAACCTTAGCCTGAAGCTTCACATCCCAACTGTGCTTTGGTGTGGGAATCCTGTATTCATTCAGCTAGGAATGCAGCAAGAGCAGAGGGGGGAGGCAGAGGAGAGGGAACCAGTTTGGTACTTCCAGCAATATGCAAAAATTTACTTGCAACTACACACACACACACCATATGAAGAAGTAGAAGAAGAAAAAGAGAAAGAGAAAAAAAATAGTAAGTTTCAGCAATGACAAAACTGTCCAAACCAAAATAACAATAGTACAGACATCAGGCAGCAACACAGTCTGGAAGTAGTGTTTGAAGCAGAAGGTTTATAATGAAAAGACTTCCTGCACACTGAAAGTACCATAAAATGCAACATACACCAATACTAAATGAGAATGAATTTTATCACAGACAAACTGCATAATAAATTTCACTTACACAAATATGGTGAACTACTCCACGTTTCAGCCATTTCCTTTAGCCATCTTCAGGGAAGAATGATGTACAAAGGAGATACATATGTGGAGTTAAAATTTAACTTTGTCAACAATAAATGGTAAGATACAATATACATATGCTATTATATTATCGTAAGGTGTTAACTATATATATGTATAGATAAAAATTACACACCACTTGAATTAAATCAAGTGCATCCAAAACTTTGAAATTGGTAGAATTCTCTTCGAATGTGTTCAGTTTAAGTCTCGCCATTAACTGATGAAAAGTTAAATTTTAACTCCACATATATATATATATCCTCAGTACATCAATTCTACCTGAAGTTGGCTACAGGAAATGGACAGAACATGTTGTAGTAGTCTAATATATGTGGATAAGAGAATTTTATTATGCAATTTGTTGGTAATAAGTTCACTTAGAGTAACTAAAGAAGATGCAAACAAGTTATCATGGATTTGCACATGTAGGCTGTATTATTCCCCTTAAATATGCTATCCACCAGGTACAGTATCACAGAGGTTAACCGTATACAATGACAAAAAAATAAATCGTGTGGTAATATACTTAATTCCTATTGAGTCAATTGTTTGTCCATTTTTAATGTGTACAAAGATTCAATTACAGACTTTTCATTAAGCACAGAACGTCATTAAATACTTCGCAACACCTTACACCTTCTATCTTTTATCACACTGTGCATAACCTTGCACCAACTGAGGGCCATGTATTATGTCTCAAAGACTAACAGACAAACATAAATGGGAACTAGTTTTCCCAATTTACAGTTACCATATAAATTTCCATTTCTTCTTGTGTATCAGCAGAACCATTTAACAATTATCTAAGCAATAGAAAAAATAAAATAAAAAAAATTTGACAATTCATTATTGTACTAGCTTCAAGCTACAACTATATTATAGCCTATAAGTCATTAAATTAATGTCTTCAGTGACTGATCACGAAACCCAGCTTAATGTTTCACACAGTACCAACAAAAGTCTGCCAAGTAGAGTAACTTTCAATGAAAGACCAAACCAAATGTTTGAAAGACTTAAATTTTTCATTCGCATTCCCCAAACTTAAATACAGGACTTCCACTGCATTGATATAAATTTTTCTCACAGAAAAATAAAGGTTTTTCAATTTAATATTTTCTTACCTACAAAAATGTACCACACCCCTAATTTCCAGTAATGTGAGCCTTAAAACTGACACGCAGCAAGCTAAATAAAATAATTTGTCCTGAGTTCCGGAAGGGGAACCCTCTACCAGGTTCAATCAAATTCCATAACTAATTACTCCTCTTGGATCTCTTACATTCATACATCAGTCTCTCTCAGTAGGCTTGGCAGCCCTTAGTTTGAAAAAGATCCTGACACCAGAAATGAATTGTACAAGGTACACAGAAACTTCCAATAATAAACTATAGTAATGTAACTTAACAATTAATTGTGGCAATGCATTCCCTCAATACTATTACAACATGCAGCTTCAATACCTATGTTCTTCTGAAGTTTCTTGAACAGATTAGAAGCCAGGCTCCAATATAAGAAAACTTCCTGCAACTTCCATCAGGATACAACCTCAACACAACTTCACTCTGCAAAAGCAGGTGTACAATCCCACTTCACAACCACATCTATTTTCTTCAGGAGCCTCTTGATGCCATAAAAAGTAAAACAAAAATGAAGCTTCCAAGTTCAAACAAAAAGTCACCTCAGTCCTTGTGTCAACAGTCAACTGTCCTATGCTGCATGAGGGATGACTAATTTCTAAATAGCTTGAGGGATATAAACAATAATAACCACCACAATTCTTGAGGCAGTTATTCAAACAGTGGCTGCTTCTTTCCTTGCAACATTCCTGGGTCAGCTCTCTGTTGTACATTTACTTGCCTGAAATAGGGTTAAGTATTAGTAATTTATTCCACAAACAACTCGGCTAGAATTTTATTTACAAAACACAAGAGTGTCACGTGCTGAAAGACTATGTACAAAAAGCACCGTTAGTATGAACAACATGACCCAATAAAATGCAATATAACCCAATCCGTAATTCCCTACTTATATACTTTTCTTTCCAACTAATTACACTTCCACATTCTACCAAGCTGTCAGAAATATTTCTCTTCCTCCTTGCCCTAAAGATTTTACTGTTTATGAGTTCAGAAAAGAATGTTTATTGGGAACATTTTGTCAGTCTACATGTTTCACCTCTTCTAACTGCTCAACAGATTTTAAACTGAAATTGTTGACGATCCTTAGTAATGACATCCCGTTGTGCTTCAGTAACGGGTAAAAACAAGTGTGATTGCATTTACTGTATATACTTGTAATTGTTCAACAAATTCAGTGTTGATCCACAATGGTTTAATGTTACCACAATGTGAAGCTAAAATCAAACTATCAGCCCATCAAAGAAAAACAGGATGCTCGATTTAGTGCTCCCACCTGTACTAAAATTCTGTTACTGAACACTTTTTCTGGTCCCCACCATGGCCCAATATACAAACAATGCCATACTTTATCATATGTAGTGAATTTCAATCTAAAAAATTGATGTAAGAAATTTTTGACCATCAATTTCATGAGAATGTGGTCCAAACAAATGATTAGTCCACATGTTTTTGATATTAATGTTTCCCTTCTTCCAGAAATCATTCCCACACCTATTACCTCTGGGTAGTAATGTCATACCAAAGAGTTGCTAAAGCCATGGCCACTAGAGGCATCTGATTCCCGAGGTTCTAAAAACTGCATGACAATCAGGAGCAATCTTATTTTTGAGTAAATATACATAAACTTACTTTGCTGACTGACAGCACGCTGCTGGGAGTTGCCTGTTGGTCCCCCAGTGCTTCCGGTTGCATTACTGGTTCTCCCACCTCGTTGCACAGTTTGGCCTCTGTAGCCGCCTCGATAGTTTCCGCCTCTGTACAGACCACCACTCATGCCACGGTTGCCATAATAACCTCTTCCTCGATACCCTCCACGACGTGCAGATGCAACTCCAAATGTCTCAGAATTCAGTTTGCGTTCAGTCCTCCAATCTGTTCGCTGAGAACGACTGAAGACACACAGAACACGCAACATAGGTAGAATATAAACAGAAACTGACTGCAGACAGGTTACAAAAGAGTAAAAGAAAATGAAAGCAGCAGTAAAATGAACAATTTTTTTCCAGCACTCTGTTCCTTAAATAAACAAACTTTCCGCTCACATTTACCCCTCACCATTACGATCTCCCAGTTCACTGAGAATGGCATGTGGATACAAACACACTACAAATTTTATATATATATATATACACACACACACACACAAATAATTGCAAAAGAGTTAGTATCATGTAACATCAGTACTCAGGAACAATACTGTACTTCACATGCTTACTAACAAACATGGTTAAATCAGCAAATTACACCCCCATTACTTCGTTATATTGTCTTAATAACATATGTTTGAAATCTTCGTAAGCTGAACACCTCAGAAACCCAACACATTTAGAAATGGAAGATTAGAACAAAGCAAACAAGCAATAACTTATATTACAGGTATGCTCAGTTGGCAGTCCACCACACTGGTATCTGTCACTTCCATGCTTGGCTGGCATGGTCAAGGAAAGGACAATGAATGAAGAAATAAGAATTAAAAGATATGACTAGGTGAAGACAGAGATAGAAAATCTGGACACTGGTATGTTACAAGCAATGTATCGCGTCAAAACCACTTCACAGATGCAGATCAATATCTATGACACAGACGAGTAAGAATAATGTTTGCTATCTTCAAGTTGTCTACCAGGCCACAGCTAGTCACACTAATGAGTGGACAACACCATTGGCATAAGAGTAACAACCTCATGCAACATTCTTATATTTTAGCCAACAAAGTAATGAAAATTCTATACTTTTTATCTTAGTGACCAGGCTGGCTCAGCAATCTCATGCTCAATTTGTACTCAGGAAGGACAAGGTTCCAAGCATGCTTGCAGCAGTGACTGTTGCTTCCAAGTTTACAGTAACATTAATCACAGGACAGTATTGTGAACTAGCCCACAGTTGCTTCCAATACTTTCCAGTTCATTATATAATCATCCTGAGATTCCATTCAACACCATAAAATATGCAGACCAAATGATGCTACTAACACACCTCACATATCTCCATACTACTACTGTTATTCCTTCTTATGCAACAATTCAGTGTGTTACCTCACACCAAACACCCACCCCTTGCTCCTCTCCACAGCCTCACAGCTAATATTGTCAAAGAAGGACTTTGTTTTGTCATAGAAGATCTGTGGTTCTTCTTCTTGTTCACCTTCACCAGCACCAGTCTCATTTCCAGAGTCATCTTTCTTCTCATTTTCATCAATCACTTTCCCATCACCTGTAATAACAGGTTCTGAGTCTGTAACATTGCAATTTCAAACACAGGTCAGTCTCTGGGGGGAGTAGGGTGGATGTGGGGGCAGGGGTGTAGCCTATTGGTCATTATGAATGTAATTTCCAGTATGTAGGAACCGTCTAACTCAAACTATAAAGTACCCACACAAAGTACAGGTGAGTACAGATAACCTGAAAGTAGGAAGGAATTTACAAAATGCTGATAAGAGTGGGTTGCAATTTCTGCCAGGCATGATAGAATGGATCACTGACTACTGTTTGTTCAAAAACATTTACTGCCTAATCAACACAGAAACCTCTTTCGAACAGTTCCAGCAGCCAGTGTATTTGGGATGTTTTCAATTGACTCGCTATGCACTGAAACAGGTACTGAATCATAATTATACTGGCTTTCTTTTCTTTACCATTGTCCATGCTTCCTCAACTCTCAGTTTCAAATTATCAGTGACTCCCATTTATACTAGTTATTATGAAACTACTGATCACATACAATCCTTCCCACACATGGACAGCACAATGTATCACACTTATTATACATTAAAACAGTTTTCCCACACAGCAGAGAAAGGATGCAGTAATATCTGTGCTCAATAATTATCAGCTACATTCTCAGCAAACGGTTTAAACACATTTTACTGAGCTCCAATATCCAGCTTCATCTCATTTTTCTGAACTGAACAGCGCTACATCCATGATGAGCGATAGAGCAAAATAAGTGCCAAGTACAGGTCCTGCAAAATATGCTCTGAACAGCTACATTACTAAGACTAAAAAATTCTTAGCAAATTCCAAGCATTTAACTGTGATATGTCCAGAAACAAAGGGTAAGAGTTAAGACAATAATGTAGCACACCAGATTTCCTGATTTGTCCTGCTTCTTTATGTTATTTTTGGGTACACAAAGAAAAGGAAGTTGTTATGAAAGGCGAGACAATGCTTGGAATGTGTGGTGCTGTCAACCTTGTAAACAAAAGTTTGTTCACCACCGCCAGCCTTGTCATGAATAAACTGTGCACCTCTGCCTACATCTTCATGAATAAAATGCACTTAGTTTTCAGGCTTGTCATGTGTAAGCCAAGAAACCGTTTTTTAAAACCTGCACAGAATATTCCAGAAAATATGGTAAAAAACATATTTTTGACCACATTAAAGAAGATCAAAATAAGAAATCTGGAATGCCTGCATACATCAGAACCCCTCAAACACCAGCAAACCCAATATAGTAAAACACTGGCCAACTCCAATTATAAAGCAAACAGAACGTACACCACAAATATTACAGACAGCCACATTATAATCATATAAGCCTGAAGTCTTACCAATTTTGGTTTTTGCCAGCTGACTCCTGAGTGTATCAAATTCTTTATTGGCTTGTTCAAAATCAAAGTCATTCTCAAACTTCAGAGTGCTCTTTGGCTTTCCCCCAGTACCAGTCAGTTGCTGACCAGAGCCTGGTTGCCTGTTGAAACCACTACCAGAAGTTCCACCTCGACCTCTTCCACGCCGCATCCCCCCACGATTCACCCAACCACCACGTCCTGGTGTTTGCTGCTGCTGTTGTGAAATTCGCTGAGGAAGAGGGCCCTACCAATTGAATGTTTAATTTCAGCACATGTACAGGCCACTATAAACTACAGCTTCAAGAAGTACTTAAACACTAAACCACTAAAGGAAATATTACAGGAGGTTATTACTGCTGTGGACAGTAAAACCTATGCCATTAAATTCAATTAACACACAACAGAAAGGTCTTGTGGGAATGAACACAATACAAACTTCAGAGAACGTAGGATCCAAAACAGAACATACAGTGTTCAAAAACCCAGTCGCATCTCCTTTGCATGTGTACCAGTGTACAATGTGGCAAGTTGCAAAACTCAATGAAAGTATTCTTGTGGTAAAAGGTTTCAAGAATGTAAATAAAACCCTTCACAAGACTAATGCTTTGGTACCCAATCAGGTATATCTGTCAGGCACTGCTACACTCAAAATGTTGTACGATGGGTACAGACAGTAGCCTATCATGGCCTTCATCATGCAGCCCCATTTAAATTCCAGTCTGCTGCACATTTAATTACAGCACCAAAGGGTTAACTAAAATATAGCCCCACTAAAAATTTCATCATCTGTTCCATGGTCAAGCAGAAACAAAAATACCACCTACTGTGCTATTTAAAAAGGATTCTACTTGTAGTTCAGCATGATTACAGGAATGTACTGTTTGGACTTGTCTGGTGCCTGAACAAAAAAAAATATATATATATATATATAAACACACACACACACATTTCAGAGAATGACACTGAATTACATCAGAAGAGTTTTATATGCAACAGGTGATCACAAAATTAACTAAAGAATTCTGTGTCACTGGACAGAACAAGGGAATAAAAAATCTGTGTAAAACTGGGAGAATGACAAAAGAAGAAAACAGAAATATCCTTCCAAACCATTTTGGCTACTATAAATCCCACAATGATTACCCCAACCATGAACTCGGATTAAGTGCCACTACTTCAGTTATCATCAAGTTGGGAGTGATACCAAACAATACTGTCACAATGAAACCTACTGGCTGTTGGTCACGTGGCTGCTGTTCCCTGGGGTGTACAGGTTCTCTGTCTCGCTGTTCCCTCTGAGGCTGGGGATGGTACTGCTGCTGCTGTTGACCAATATTAGCTGTCCTTACCGGACTGCAACAATAAACATCCAGATTCAAACAAAACCATACTGCAAAAAGGGTACTGTATAACAAAGAACACGAACTTTACCAAGGTGCTCTTTACTTGCATTCCAGAATCTCACTAGTTTACGGTATATACAAACAATTTCATTTACGCCACTATGTGAAATACATATTTCATTGTACCCATTAAATAAACTCTCAAAACATTCTACAAGGTCCGACAGTAAAGTAATGAGACTAATTTTTTTCTTGCTGTACTGGCAATACTGCAGCCCGCCAACACAGACAGCCGTTTACCTTGATACGTCCTCTATCCCGACTTGCAGTGGCATGCCTTTGCAGTGACTCATTGTGGAGTAGGTGCCTGACGTGTCAAGATGTGTTTGCGAACCTCGTCACAAAAATGGAAGCACAGAATATCGCTCAGCGGTATTCCATCTTTTTTTGCATTAAACTCGGTGACAGTGCCACCACAATATACGGAAAACTTCAGCAGGCCTTTGGAGATGATGCAGTGTCAAGAGCACAAGTATTTCGCTGGCACAAAATGTTTTCTGAAGGCAGAACCATAGTTGAAGATGAGCAGCGCAGCAGACGACCCATGCAGCGTTCTGTGTGGCGCAGTTTTGACATCCAAAGGCATTACGGTGATGCTGCAGTCTCCTTACTCACCTGATCTTGCACCCTGCAACTTCTTATTTCAAAAAGTAAAACTGGCAATGAAAGGACACCATTTTGAATCAACAGAAGACATCCAGAGGTCTGTAAAGCAGGCCTTAAACAACATTCCTCAAGCTGCGTTCCAGGAATGCTACAAACAGTGACAGCACCGCTGGAAAACATGTGTGCAGGCACAAGGGATGTACTTTGAAGGTATTTTAGTTGATGAATAAATAAAATAAAGCTGTATCTACTACACCTGGATTGAGCCCAACAATACAAAAAATAAAGCTGTATCTACTACACCTGGATTGAGCCCAACAATTCAATGGTATGTGGCAGCATGTCCAATATAACATAGATGAACAAATAAATAGGCTAATGGATAAGTTATACCAGAAACTTAACAAAAAACTGGACACACTAACATACCAAGCAAACGGAGATCATAACAATAGACAAAGGCAGTGGAATCCAAAACACCAACAACGGATAATCAATATGACTGACATACAGCTAACAAACGAACAAATTAAAACCTTATCACTGGGCCCTAAATATGCAATAGAGCAAGAACCAAAACTATACATAAATGAATTAATAGTGGATACTGAAAATGCAATAAGAACACTAGAACCAAAAATACAATATACATACAGACATCTAGCAATTAAACAAATCAAACGCATCAGTATGACTGGTAAAAAGAACATACTACACAAAAGACACCAGCATAACCTAAATGAAATAAAAAAGACTCTGGTAAAAGCTGACAACAGTAAAGCCATAGTAATAATAAAAATGGACATCTTAAGTAAGAAAGTAGACACCTTTATAAAAGACAACAATATAAAACAAATAAATAAAGATCCCACTGAAAAGTACCAGCGAATAATCCAACAAACACTACAAAAAAGCAACCTGATAATAGAAAAACAAAACCAGAAATATCTAATGAATATAAAACCTGCACCCCCAAAACTAAATGTATATATCAAAACACACAAAGAAAATGAACCAATCAGACCTGTAATAGATAACACACAAGCACCATCATACAAGATAGCAAAACATATAAACAAAAAATTACACAGCTTAACTTGCCAAACACATATAATACAAAAAATTCCCAAGAA
>Ga0123354_10012380_pt1 | contig 13217 bp, 11 predicted proteins | sample TergutLab28metaG_2_FD_97872 | JGI IMG/M metagenome (GOLD analysis project Ga0123354, IMG submission 97872) | Labiotermes labralis P4 segment gut microbial communities from Petit-Saut dam, French Guiana - Lab288 P4 | ecosystem: Host-associated > Arthropoda: Insects > Digestive system > Gut ...
ACAGTTAATTTGGTATTTTTTTTGGGGGGGGGGGGGGAGGGGGGGCATACAGCAGTGACAATTTATTAACCAAGCTTCAAAGAAACACTAAACAAAGATACTTTTGAATGTTTCTGGTTGATAGATACAGGTCAAACTTCCAAATGAAGAGAACAACTTCACGTCAAATGTGTACATGAAAGTGATGTACAACTAACCAACTGATTATGCGTAAACAGTATACAAAAATGATGCCAAAGAGGCATTAGGAAACACTCCATTAGTGCTATAGTTCTGTAGGACAAGAACCGATACTGTATAGCACAGCATATAAAGACAACATATTACTGTCTGAATACTTTCAGTGGCATCCATCATGATACAGACCAGTCAAAATCAATCCATGAATATAACTAAATAAATTTAGCAAATATGGACAGCTGTAAATTACAGACCTACTCACTGGGTTCCATGTATTCACTCGCAGGCTACTCTAACAAATGTTAACCTTTTGGCGCCGGAATTATTTTTTTAATTTTAGCACACCCTGTATATAAAATGTGAATAATACAGGAACCAAATATGTTAGAAATATGAAACAAACTGCATTTTGAAGAGAAAAAAACGGAGAGTATATATCATGTTTAAAATATTCAGTATATATATTTGTTGAATAAATATATAAAATGCAACTTTAGAGGTTAGCGGTGCGGTACGACCACTATAGTTGACATTAGGCGTCAAATGGTTAAACAGAGTTGTGAAGCTGGGAAAGTGTATGTTAAGTCTCACCCCGAAAAGTAATATTCCTTTCCAGGGTATTCTTTTTCCAGTAAACAGGTGTGGGAACCTTATTGGTAAAATGACAGCTTCTTTCAAGGCCTCCTTTGCTCCTTCTAGACCAGCCACATCTGACCACTTTACACAAGGCTTTTCCATAACAATGGCACCTTCAAGCTTGGCCTGTAACTTCTTCTTTTCTGGATCATCAGAATCACTGTCACTGTCACTTTTTTTGTCATCATTCCTAAAAACAGAGCAATAAAGTTGTCAAGAACAAAAAAGAACATGTTTTCCTTAACAAAAACATGAACAAGATCTGTTACTCCCTGTTGGTCAAGAAAAAAACTTATGCAACTTTTAATCAAAACACAGAGGAAATATTGTGAATTTTCAGGAAAATGGTAGAATTATAATAGGGAAGTGCAAGTAAACAAGAAAGAAAAAAAAAAGACTATGTCAAGGGCCTGGAGATTCTAACAAAGCAATATTCTACATAAATAGTTCTATAAGTTTGCAAATTTTTATTTTAATTTTTTGAAATTTTTAGTAACATAGTGATTTTATTAATTACATAAAAGTAACAACAAAAACTTCATAATATGACACTGCTTTGCACAATATTCTGCATATGGAAGCAATAAATATGGCTCCAATGCTGAACTGTGTAAGAACAGTGCTCTTTAAGCAGTGAGACATGTCCTGCTGGTGAGACTTGATGGTCAGATGGTTGGCACTGTATGCTTACAAGCAAGAACTTACATGAACACTAAAATGTAAATAATTATAAAAAGAGACATCTTGGAAAAGGGAGAAGTTATTTTTTTACCATGCAGGCACTAAGGTTGCATAAAAATGAAAAGCAGGAAACAAAATGCAAAAGATTGTGTTACAACAGTTATACCACCCTCACTCAACAACAAGAGAGCCTCATATATAAAAAAATTAATGCATTCATGACAGAGGAATGGCTTCATGAAAGTTTAGAACTTTAAAGCTTAAAGCTAACTGACAAAGATTGTTCCAATCATAACAGTTCCAGTTCCACACCCTTCAAACATACACGTGTGTTAAGCTGTGGTTTGACAACTTCTGAGTCTGGTTAGCACGGCACTTAGGAAGTCAGTTGCCGAGCTTTGTATTTATTAAGGTACAGGTCACACCTCCCTAACATAGGTCCCTTGGGACGTGGCTGGCACCAGACCAGGGAACTGTCCAATCCATTGGTGGTCAGCTTATTCTGATATCAAAACACAGGATTTTATAAAATAAAGTGTAAGTGTTGTACACTGTAACAAGGAATGACATAAGGAAGTAACTAAAGGAAGCATAAGCACTACTCTTCCACAGTGATGCTAACTTACCCATCCCAGAATGTACGAACATAACCAAAACTCATTAGCATTTATGAAACTTACAATAAACACACAAAATAGTTAAAAAGAAAAGCAAAATTCTAACTTACGGCAAAAGCATACAACCCCAATCCACAATGTTCATAGATTTTTTGTGCAACTTACAATTGGATCACCTGATGGCAAAAAATTGCCCAAATACTAGTTCAAAAACAATCTGTCATGCCCTTTAATATGTGGTCAGTAGTTCATATTGCCTCCTATCTTAAGATTATTAAATACTTGGGGAGGCATTTAGAGTTAGGTATATTGTAAAATACATTCTTGGTAATACAACGATGACATATGTTACTTACTTGGAATTGGTTTCTCCAGCCTTCACAGGCTTCTTTGATTTACCTTTCTTTAAGTACTCTTTCAGCTTCTCTGCTCTGTCTAAATACTGAAGACACTTGGTCCTGATGCTATCCTTTGCTCTTTCTCCTTGCGCTTCATCTGAAATATTTAGAGACAACTCCAGATTCTCGTTCATAATTTTTGCCCTACTATTCTCTCAAGCTCCATTCACTACCTAACCACCATAAGGGTAAACTGCCTCTGTGCATATGCACCATATATATGTATAAGATAGTGTACATAAAGCACCAAACATACAGACTTTAAGCAATGGACCTTAATGAGCCCACTGACCTATTATAATAGCTTCACAAGCTCCAGTGCTGGCAAGAGGAAATGCATATCTTGCATGATTCCTCAGAAACTTGAGATAATTATGAGGCGTGACAGTGGCAAAAGCCAAAGAGAGGTTATGGCTTCAAAATACAACAATGGACCATCAATTACCTACTATATAAAGAAATGTAAGGACCAATTATGATCATTCATCAAGCAACAAAAATTAAAAGGGCCTAAATTAACATAACTGGACAAGGCGTTGTGTAAGTGGTTTACATGGATGCGTTTCAAGGAAAACCTGTGATTGGGCTTTCGATAACTGAAAAAGCTACATCTTCTTATGATGCAATGAAAATAAGTTACACGTGCTCATTCTCTGAGGGCTAGCTATGAAATTACCTGTTAAGAACTTAGAACAGTGTAGGTACCATCTGATAATCCAGCACCTTTCTGGTCCATGGGTGCTGGATTAATGGAACTGTACTGTATATGCTTCTCAAGACCTATGCCCCATGCAATGTATTGCATGGGCCACAGTGAGCTGGCTTACTGCACATGCACATGGAAGGTAAGATAAATGTGAAAGGAGTGGAATGCTCTTACATGACCACTACATGTATGTCAACATCAACCACATCCACTGGACTCAGTGCAAACTAACAGAATTAAAGATCCATTTTTACTGTGACAAATGGTCACAGATTAATATCAGAATTCTTATCTACATTAAACCCCGCAATTTCCCTTAAGAATGTATCAAAACTTCATGACCAACTGCAAAATTGTTTCAACTTACACTTAATTGCATGTAGAAAGTACTCTACACCATGTTCATACAATCTTAATGCTTCTTCATAATTCTTATTCTTGTCTTCCTCTGTTGCTTTTGTTACCAGATCAATGGCTTTCTGGAAAAAAAAAAAAAAATTCTTGGATAAAAGTATCCAAATGGCCAGGAAACAGCCTTCTTGTATCATTTAATCCCTCTTTTGCTTCTATTCTAACAGCAGTTACTTTCTTCTACTGTTCTAATAAACCCGACCTTTCAAATTCTTTGTAATACAAAAAAACAAAGCATGCAAGATATAAAGATTTTTCAAACACTGCCTGCTTAAAGCAAGCAGAGTGTGTTCATATTGTTTTAATTCTACAGTGCAAAAGCTCTTCGAGTTCTTCCTCCAAACAAAACATTATGACAAAAAGGGAATCTGAAACTGTCAATTAGCACAAACTATTAAGTTAAAAACAGTGTGGTGTCTTTCAGATCTCATGTAATATTATGTAAAAAACAGTTAAAGGGTTAACTAACTTGTGGCAGTTGCTTTCTGTTCACACATACAGTGCAACAAAACATGTGTGGTAAATTCAATGAAATAGTGTGAAAATAATAATGACATAAGGACACAAAAACATTCATGTAACACATGAAAACTTCACATTTATCTAAAAGTGTCTGATATCTGCTCCCTTTGTTAGCTCAAAGAAGCTTCAACTATAGCCAGCTCTCCCACATTCACTGCAGCACATCTCAGTCTAACATGTATGCCACCTCTGATGCAGCTCACAGAAGGTTAAGGCAACAGATGAATATTCCTCATGAATTTGCAGACCAAAATCTAATAACTTCAGACACGAAGGATGCAAAAGAACATTTCCAATGTTTTCTATTTACTTGCCAGGAAACATAGTTTGAAGACTGGCACAGACCTCTGTAAGGATATATGGCGGTATGACGTCTTGTTGAAAAATCATGATATCACTGTCTTAATCTGAGGAAGCCAAGGCCCACCCAAGGCTGTAGAGCCGATGATGATAATTATTATTACTGTCTTAATCCTGTGGCTGTGGCATCATGCAATTTTAAAATAACACAGATGCAGTAAACAAGATACACTGTGGAAAAATTGGACTATCACTCAAACATCTACAGGATAACCAAGGGAGCTCATACTGGATACCCGTAGATAACCTAATAACATGGAAGTGGATTTGTGTTATTTTGGTTATCTGTATTTTCATAAGGTTTCAATAAAGTTGTCAAGTACGTTTTCACTCACTCTGTGTTGTTTCTTCATGTTTCTACCTGTTGACTTACAAGAAAATGGTGAGTCAAAAGTGCCACAGTGAAGGTTTTAAAAGGCCACGCCACATGCAACAGCAGACCATTTATGATCGCACACAAGGGATTATGAAGTTGCATAGTGATAGTTCATTTAATCTGTAGCTGAAAACAACACAACCTTACCTGCAATGTAGTTCCTTGCGCCATTTGAAAACTTCTGAAAATAAGCAAAAAATAAATTTCAATTAACATTTCAAATTATCAGCTGCATATGAAAGAATGTTTCACTGGAAATTTTGTACTTGTTGTGTACAATATGACAACAGTGGGAATATAAGTATTACGGCTGGCAAGAAGAACCATGCATGATATACATAGAAAGAGGCAAACAGCATCGGGGGGGGGAGGTGCATATCAGACCTCAGTATTAAAGGAGTAAGTTCTTAGCTTCACTCTTGTAACCCACATCATCACAATTCTGATGCTATCTACTGCTAGTAAAAATCCTCCTGCCACAATCTCTGACACCATAACACCAACAACTATAGTTGTTGTTGGGCTTTCTCAGCACTATAGTGCATAACAACCATAGTCACCCTTGGATACCGAAAGGTTAACTGAATTTTTGTCAACAACCTCCCATTATGTACGCTTTAAACCCACACAGTTTCTGAAATATGCCATCCCCATTGTGTGTATAAATAAGTAGGTACAGGTATTTAGTCAATAACAACAATTTGTTGTGTTATTGACTAAATACCTGTACCACACAGTTTGGTTAACAAAATTTGGTATTAGAAAAAACTGATTACTAACAAAGCATTCACACTAGCAGACCATTATCAGTACTCAGTATCCTTGCTAAGGCTTTTGATTGCATTAATCATTGTATACTGACAAAAGTAGCTTATTACAGGATGGATGTATAAATGTTTATACAGCAATCCTACACCAAACATTCACTTAATAGTACTCATGATTTTCTAGTCATATCCAGTCTGATCAAATATAGTATCTGGTACCAGGAGTTTTCATGTACATGTTACTATGGAGTGGGGGTGGGGGGAATTGGAAGCACAGAACACAAAGGGTAAGCACATCAATAATGCCACCACTGTTGTCACCATTAGTGCCTCTCATAATCACAATCACCATCAATGGCACAGTCAACAGTCAGTGTTCTATTCCTCCTCTGCCTCTGCTACATTAATATTCTATATAAAGGCTAAGAAACTGCTGATACTGTGAGTCAATCTATGTACTGTACTGTTCTTCACTGTAAATGTCCAGCTTACCAGGACCTACAGCATTCACCTACATCTACCTATCTATCTACACCTACAGGAAAGGAAAATTAATATTCTTCAGACATATATCTTGCAGCTTTAAAGGCGATCACATCTTTGTTTCACTGGTAACTATCTCAGAACGGCTGGTGTGATTCCTAACACCACCATAAAGCAACTATAAACAAACAGCAGACCTCCCACACAGTAATAACATGTACCAAACGCCAGTACGGCATTATCAACTTATTACGTTCATATGCTACTAGAACTGACCTACCAACTTCAAACTAAACTAAATTACTGTCAACAGGACGGATATTACCTACGTGCAACCTCCATCCTATTATTTGTTACTCACAGAAATTACAATCAACCACAGCAATGCACTCAATTTTAACCGTCAAGAGATGCCCAGATTCTTCAGAACTTGTGAAACCCTGTCACATTCGTTAACTGTAGCGGTTACTGGATATACTATGTTCACGATCGTCTGACACTGCTCCTCTTGCGTGTCTAAAAATATGTCAAAACCATAATCTTCATTACTTTCAGAAGTCTATAATATGTTCTGAAATGTAAGTTACAAAAACAAGTAGAGATATAACCCTCAAAGCATATAAACCTTGCGCACCCACCATACTTTCGCTCGTTACCTCAAGACCTTCTTTGTAGTGCTTTATCACAAAACCGGGATAACAATACTCCCATACTGACAGCTTAATTTTGTTTCAAAACTCGGCAGCGGCGACTCTATAACTGAAAATTTAATTTACACTTCGACCAATATCGACAAGCCCAAACGGCGAAACCCAAATACTCATTACGATGTCAAATGCAATTTTCCTTACAAAATCTTTTGCATTCTAGTTATTTGGCAAAACAAACAGTATTTGCAATGAAAATTATCATCCGATCGTTGCAGAAATCTGCTACTAGAAATTTAAATGCTACGAACGGTTTAAAATTTACTGGCTAACCTTTCTCTATTAATAAGTATTTACATTGACTCTTTCCCCAACCTGTCTATGACGTCATATTAAGTAGCCATATTTCCGTCATGACGCATGCGTATTTGTTAGAAAACGAAAGTAGTCGGAACCGGGGCCGGAGGTGGAGCCATTAGTGTGGTGATATTCACATTTGAGTTTGGCACTCAGTAAGCCTTATCTAGGACAGAATTATGGCAAAACAAGAACAAGTATTAATAATAGAACCCCAACATGAGTTAAAATTTCGAGGTAAGATTGGAAACTTAAGAATTAGACTGTCACTACTGTATTTAAATGACTTAGCCAAGCCTGTATTATCCCATGGATAGGTCCCGAAGACGAGTTCTGTTTCAAGTGTGGTAAATAGTGGGCAGATATTGATAAAAGGAGGCACAGAATTCGATTTGTAAGGCCTGCCGTACATTAATTGGACTGAGGACATATGTTTGAGCCACTATATGTCTGAATAGTTCTAGGAGCTAGTGCTTTACCAGGTTTGCAAATGACTTGCATATCGGAATAAGCGTGCATTGTAGTAGAATATAAACATTGCGTCTTTGAACCATTTATTCTGAACTGATTCAGTTGAATGTTACTAGGCAGCATACGGTTGTACATTGATAAAGGATGTAGTGTGTTTATGTGTGTTTTTTGCAGGACATCCCTCTGATTATTCCCTGTATTCAAATTTCAGGCCCATTTACTTCACCTGTTACTTCTTATATGAAATTAACAAATCCATCTGAAAAGAAAGTGTGTTTCAAAATTAAAACAACAGCCCCAAAGAAATACTGTGTAAGGCCAAATTCAGGAGTGCTGGATGCGAAGGGAGTGATTGATGTTGCTGGTAAGCTGAAGAGTATAATTAAGAGGTGATCTGTGGACAGTATTACACTTAGTAGTTTATAAAATGTTCAATATGAGAACAAATAAACCCCTTCTAGAGTACTGTAATAGTGCACACTTTTTCCAGGTTTCCGTCTGTTGAATAATATATACACTTTTCTATGCTTATGCACTTGTTAGTAGGTGGTGTATGAGGCATGAATATATAGTTAGTGGCTTACTGTTACAGTTGAATGTGTGACATTAACCTTAGATATATGTGCAGTGTTGTCACATGGTACTGTCAGCTTTTCTTGGAAGTGTGAATTGTGTGTTGATATGTTACTGTATGTTGTTGCTGTTGTCTTTGTCATCATTATCACATCATGTACAACTTCGAATGTTCCATCATGCATATGGAGTTTGAAGAGCTTTAATTAGATAATTTGATTGGAACAGAAAATATATTGTTTGTTTTATTTTATAGATTCTTCATAGGACTTGGCCAAGGATGTAGAAAATGTCATGATAAAGCATAGTAATTACCTATTTACAGTATTAAAACAGAAGGACAATTTTTTGTACGTGCTATTTAAAGACAGCAAAAATTTTTTGTTTGAAGTAAACCCTGTCGGAAAGAGTGATCTGATTAATACCCTTTAGAGTGTTGCCTTAAATGCTTTTGATTTAAACATTGTTGTTTGGTGGAGTTTTGTGTAATAAATGTTATTTTGATACCGAGGTTATTGCTCAGCATGTTAGATCATATGTGCACCTTGTGCTTATACCATATATATTTATCTGAATATGTTTGGAATTTTTCCACATGGTCCACAAAAAGTGACAGCACCAACAGTAAGAATTCGCTATAAAACACAAGAATTTTCTTTTAGATGTGAAAAACTTCTTGGTGTCTTATGAATTTCCCCAGGAAGTTATTCCACATGAAATGCTGGAATGGAAGTAAGCAAAACAAACTAATTTTAGATTTCCTGTTTTTATGATTGATGTGTCTTCTCTTTTGCATAATATGCAGAACTTACATTTAGGATAACATATTTAATATTTGTTTCCCAGTTTAAGTTACAGTCAGCATGTAGACCAAACACTGTAGTTGTGCGTACTTCTTCATTTACTTCACTACCATGTCCTCTGTTTAGATTAACACATGTTGTTAGTGCAGAATTACATAACATTTGTTTCGGCAGAATGTAGTATGAGTTCATTGGTCTTCAAACCATTTTTGTATATTCCTGTATAGGCCTAAATCATTTATCTGATTATAAAATGGTCGCTTTATGGATGTGAAATGACAGTACTACAGAGCAAATCTTTAATCCCCTCTTTGAGTACGGCACCTGCCATGGGAGCTTTGTTGTGTATGAAGTCTGCTTCCACTGAGAGTTTATAGTCTGTATTTCCCCCACCAGTTCAGTTTAGCAGGTTTCATAGAAGAGGTGCAGAAATGCCGAGTTCCAGCTTCCAAGCTAGCCTCACACCAATTGACAATATTTCTTGACTTATGATGGAACCCTTCTCTTGAAATACTGACAGGTGATCTTAAAATATTGTCTTGTAGGTCTTGCAAAGAATGTGGATTGTTCACATAAATTCTTACCTTGCAGTGTCCCCAACAAATAATAATCACACAGATTAAAATATGGAGATCTAGGAAGGTATAATTGTCTAGGGAATGATGTCACAATTAGCTAGATTTATTGTTAGGACTTTTTTTCCTTCAGTGACACACACACATTGACTGTACACTGGACTTTGATGTATAGTTGTGCAAAGAAAGATCATGAACAGCATGAGAATGTTGAGAACACCAGTAAATCTGGCTGTTTACTTGGTTTAATGTAAATCATGTCTGTTTCGGATGAAGACATTTATTTGCTACTAATTGTAGAAACCACCTGTAATACCCAGCTTCTTTCTATTCCAGTCTGGAAGAAGGCGTTATTGTGTGGCTCGTATTTTATGTGCATACACGTTTGAAAGTTTTGGTACCTTATGAGCTCAGTTTGACACCCCACTTCAGTGAAGACAGTAGATTCTCATATTTTATTCCTGTTTGGCACTGACCCTGTCACTCAGAATTCCTCCATTATTCTGTATGGCAATGTGGATGCAAGATATTTTTTGTACAGAACTTTGGTGACATTTTTTCATCACCTGTACTTTGCATAAATATTGCAAATGAATACTATTCTACATAATACATCTCAAACATGCACCAAACTACACATTATGACACAAAACAATAGATAAGGCATGCATCATATTCTAGGACTGAAATGTTGATGCAACAGTGGGCAGACTGGCCTTATACGAGTAAGCTTGCATTTCCCTTTGCTTGGTAAAGTGATGAAAGATACACTTTATATCATCTGCAAAGAGTATGGGTTTGAGTTCATAGGTTATGGTTTGGAGCAGATGAGAAAGAGCAGAGGAACAAGTATTGAACCCTGGAGGAATCATGTTTTATAATTCCCCAGTCTGAGCATGTGCTACAAATGAGAGGGATGAATTTACTTCTAGTTTTGTGTTCTGTCTTGAAGTTTTCATTAAACTGCATCGAGCAGAGCCCTCCAGCATCTGTTTAGATAGTCAAATTCCACACTTTATTTCTAACTCAAAGGTTCCTTGCTGGGAAGATTATTGTATTCTGGGTTGTAACACCATGCAGTCTGGTAGACACATACTGATGGTTGTTTCGCAGTGCTTTTCAAATGTTGGTACATGTACCTCTATTGGTACACAGGCGATACATGAAGAAATTTATTATTTTTTCAATAATTCAAATTTAGAAATGTTAATTGCATATTAAAATTGTTTTTAATGTGTCAAAATGTAGGGAAAAACTAACACCAAGATAGGTTGATAATTTCATTGTTCGAATATAAATACTGACTCTCTGCTGTTGTCTATAATTTTGTTAAATTAGAAAAGTAGCAACTGTAAAATTTGAGGTTGCCACAGCCAAACATCCTGGAAGACCATTTTCCTGAGAGTAGGCATTAATATTTGCAGTACCTCGTGGTATGTATATGTTTTGTATTGTGATAGTGGTATGCAAGGAAAAAGTTTGAAAAATACTGGTTCAGAGGAACTTGCTGCCTCTGTGTTCAACGTCTGTGATCACAAGTGCTGTCACTGGCTGTGTCCTGAACAAAATGAAGCCATTCCACACCCTCCTGCTTTTTCCATTAATATGTTAAGATGACTGTTGTGATGTGATGCTGTGTACTTTTGTGGTTGTATACCAGTGTTAAGAAGAACTGACACCTCCATGATTACGGCTGTGATAATGGAGGCAGCAGGTTTCTCTGAGATGTCATTCCATTGGGTTATCATCATGCTCACTGTCATGGGAACATCATATTTTTACACCGTCACATTATCTATGCCTCAGTATTTTAGGTGGTTTTAGTGTTTCTAATTAGAACTTCATTGCATATTTTAAGGTTGCAGAAATTGAGGTATTATTGCTGCGGGTCGCAACATACTGTGGCAGTGTTCTCCATGAATAAGAATACTGCATTGTATTATGAATGGCTTACTAGTTGGTCTTATATATGTGTGCTTTATTTTCAGTTAGTCTACAACCATTTGACTTTGATCCTAATGAAAAAAATAAACACAAATTTATGGTTCAAACTATGATTGCACCAGATGGGGAAATAAATATGGATTCACTGGTATGTTCATGCATATATGTTCTACACTATACTATTATGTCCATAGTACCACTTCATTTGATATAAGAATGCTGAACTTGATACCATTACATTTAATTTCTGAAGAAGTATGTCATCCTTTCCATATTTCTTTAAGAAAGGAAATACTGGTTATAAAGTAGACACATTGGAAGAACAGTATTTAGTAATGAATGGCTAAATCATGTACAATTAAGGTTAGCATTGAGGCATTGAATGTGATATACACTACCAAGCAAATTGACATTTTCCAAACAGATGCTATGTTTACTCTTCAGTAAAGTGGTTTATATCCATAGGGTAGTACTTGGGACCTAAGAGGGATGAAGTTGGTGTGGAAATTTAGGATGATACAAAGCAACTTTATGATTTATATAGTTTACCTGTTTTTCTGGGGGTGATGAAATCTAGTGGCATAAGAGTGCCTGCATGTTCAGTAATGATGGTGAAAAGAAAAGCTTTTAGAATTTTGGTGGGAAAACCTCTTGTAAAGCAGGCACCTGAATGTCCAAGGAGAGAGCAGTACAGCTTTAAGAGGGATTGTATTCAAGTACGTTATGAGAATGGGAGGTGGATGGAACTGGCTCGGTATTGTCTCCAGTGGCAAACTGTGATTTGAGGGTTGTTGAACCTGATGGTAGTACGCAGGGGAAACGGAAAATTATATGGATATGGAATTGCAGTGATGGTCAATAAATAATGCACTGCTTTGTTTCATTTATAGTGGAAAGAGGTAAATCCAGAGAATCTGATGGATTCAAAACTGAAATGTGTGTTTGAAATGCCAGTGGATCCAGCAGCAGCAGCACCACAAGAAAACAGTGTAGATGTTTCACCAGCTATTCATGACGAGAAAGCAAAGAGGACTGGAGATGCTGCTAAAGCTTCTCCTAAGGTAGCAGTCATCATGCAAAAATTTTACTGCCTGGTTGCTTAAGTTGATAAACTTTTTTATATGAAGTGTGTGTACTTGTTATAGCCTAATGCTATCATGGAGGGTGAACTCATGAAGGCTGCTGCAGAAGTGAAACATTTACGGGAAGAAGAGAGCTCACTGAGGCAAGAAAATCTGCAACTAAAGGTATATTCCCTGATACATTTATGTGCTTAGTACTCCTGATTCATTTCTTCACATTATTTTCATTCCATTTTATGCTACACAAGTTGCAGTAAGAAATGACTGTGACTAAAATAATACCTGGGAAAACTGCTGTTACTGTTTGTTCCAAAACACTACATTACTTTTGTTAATTTTTTTTTTCCAGAAATGATCATTATTAAAATATTGTGGGTCAGGACCAAGAATTCTGAAAAATGGTGTCATAAAATGACGCTTTGAGGAGAGATGCATTTGATAAAATTATACATTGTTTATATGGGTGATTTTTTGGAACCAGAAAAAATGTATGCTTATTGGAAGGCAATAGATAGAAATGATAGTGGTTTTTACTGTATTTGTTCCTTTACCATGATATGATACATTATGTCTGTTAACACATGCAGGATAATGGAGATTCCAAAACACAAAATTTTGTCTAGCCTCA
>Ga0123354_10012381_pt1 | contig 13217 bp, 10 predicted proteins | sample TergutLab28metaG_2_FD_97872 | JGI IMG/M metagenome (GOLD analysis project Ga0123354, IMG submission 97872) | Labiotermes labralis P4 segment gut microbial communities from Petit-Saut dam, French Guiana - Lab288 P4 | ecosystem: Host-associated > Arthropoda: Insects > Digestive system > Gut ...
ACTGCTCACCCAATATTGTGCGGGTGATAAAATCGAGAAGAATGAGATGGGCTGAGCATGTGGCGCGTATGGGTGAGGAGAGGGGGGTGTATAGGGTCTTGGTGGGGAAACTGGAGGGAAAGAGACCACTGGGGAGACCTAGGCGTTGATTGGTGGATAATAATATGATGGATCTTCAGGAGGTGGGATGTGGGTATATGGACTGGATTGGGGTGGCTCGGGATAGAGACAGGTGGAGGACGCTTGTGAGTGCGGTAATGAACCTTCGGGTTCCGTGAAATGCGGGGAATTTCTTGACTAGCTACATACCAGTTAGCTTCTCAAGAAGGACTCTGCACCATGGAGTAAGTAAGTATCACAGGCATAGGTAAGGATTTTATTCATTGTTATCACTGTTCAAAATAAATATTTGTTTGTGGGAAGGAGGTTTTTCACAAACATAGGATTTTGCTTGTTTATATTATTTTTTATTTTATTTCTTATTGGTTATTTTTCTATTTTATTAGATCTAGTATATATGAATTTCGGACCTGCGTCACATTTTTTAAATTTTGTCTAACCTGTTAAATTTCTTGAGCTTTGCCTAAGTGGAATTCATATTTCTGAATGTATTGCGTTGTTCTTCCCCTAGCGTGTGATTTATGGTGTTGTGTCTGTTATATTTGCCCATTTTTCTTATGATCACCTGTTTATCGCCTTAGGACAGAAGCATGTAATTTCCATAACGTATTTAGCTGTTTTGCTGACCGTGCATCTCAATATAATCTTAGTAATTAAACTACTTAATGCAAAAAAATCTTGTTTTATAATAAGTTTATTATATGCCTCTACATGTTTCGAGCACTATGTGCTCATCATCAGGAGGTCAAATTGTATTATACTGCATCTGGTATCATCATACACTGTAGGTGGCAGACCTGTGCACCGGATAGCCACCTAGAGTGTGATGATACCAGATGCTGTGTAATACAATTTCGACCTCCTGATGATGAACATATAGTGCTCGAAACATGTAGAGGAATATAATAAACTTATTATAAAACAATATTTTGTGCATTTTTCATATGTACGTGGGCACGTGCATCGCGAATCAAATTTAATGACTGTCCAACAAGATGCGACTTATTCACTTTATTACATTTCTGTAGGCAGCTCTACATGTTTCGTGTTTTGACACCCATCATCAGCAGCTCGTAAAATTGTAATTACAGCTTCTGGTATCGATTAACCGGTTCTACTATCTTCCGGTCTTGTTGAGTTGGAAATGATTCATGTGTATCGTACGGTAGGTATTCAATATGGTAGGTGTTGAAAAGCCACTGTACGATACACATGAATCATTTCCAATTCAACAACGAGAGCGGAAGGTAGTAGAACCGGTTAAATGACAACAGAAGCTGTAATTACAATTTTACGAGGTCTTGATGATGGGTGTTAACACCCGAAACATGTAGACCTGCCTACAGAAATGTAAAAAACTAAATAAGTGGCATCTTGGTTATACAGTTATTATTTGTGTATTAATTTTGTTCGCTACTAAGATTCCGTAACGTACTGTTTGTCTTTGAATATTGGTTACAATAAGAAAGCCCTTTTGAATGTTAGGGATATTGCCCTTATGTTCAGACTTGTACGTTACGTTACACTTAGGTTTACTGCACTGATCTGCCACAAGATGTCAACCTTCAGAATTCTGGGATATATTTCAGAGTTTACAAAAATCGGTGATACTATGACGTAATTTGGTAATCATTTCACAAGAAATACGTCCCTTCAAATATCTAGGCTCAAATGTGAATATTGTGACTTGCGTTGAGAATGTGAATATTGTGACTTGTATTGAGAATGTTAAATCAAAATTCTATTTCGGAAGAAATTAAGAGCAGATTGAGGTCAGGAGGTGCTTGCTATCATTCGGTGCAGAATCTTTTGTCTTACTGGTTGCTATACAGAAATTTAAAGATCAAGATATATAGAACTATAATTTTGCCTGTTGTTTTGTATGGGTATGAAACTTGGTCGCTGAATTTGCGGGAGGAAAGGAAGCTGAGGGTGTTTCAGAACATGGTGTTGAGGATAATATTTGGACCTAGGAGGGATGAGGTAACGGGGGAATATAGGAGATTGCATAACGAGGAGCTAAATGATTTGTACTGCTCACCCAATATTGTGCAGGTGATAAAATCGGGAATAATGAGATGAGATGGGCATTTGGCGCGTATGGATGAGGAGGGAAGGGTGTACAGGGTCCTGGTGGGGAAACCGGAGGGAAAGAGAGCACTGGGGAGACCTAGGCGTAGATGGGTTGATAATATTAGGATGGATCTCCAGGAGGTGGGATGTGGGTATATGTACTGGATTGGGCTGGTCCAGGATAGAGACAGGTGGCGGACGCTTGTGAGTGCGGTAATGAATCTTCGGGTTCCGTGAAATGCGGGGAATTTCTTGACTAGCTGCAAACCAGTTAGCTTCTCAAGAGGGACTCTGCACCATGGAGTAAGTATGTATTGAGAATTTTATCGGATGTGAAATAGATCACACATTTGGTACAGCAAAAGGCTGCACATTGTTCGTCTGTCTCCTCGCACAGATTATGTTAAATCACATACACTTTGTTCAGCTTATATTTCTTGCAACGTATTGTACACTGATCATCAAAATCACCGGTAACTATTCTGTACATTCTGAGCCCAAGGCAACGATATTTTTTTAAAAAAATCCGTGAACGAGAACAGACTGCGCTAGAAAAGCTGTGACATTTTGGGTTCGGTAATAGCGGGAAAACTCCGGGTACACACATATTGGTACATTAGTACTCCGCTCATCCGGAAGCTTGTTATCCGGATTGCCAATTACACGAATCGTCGTGGTCGTTCCGGTAAATATTTCCTTACTGTATTTTTATTGCATCATTTTTATAGCTTAAAGTTCCCTCTACCCCCCCCCCCCCCCAAGTCTAAATCAGCTGTTTGTAAATTTTTCCCCCACTTCAACCTGCCAATGTAGCCTATTTAAAAATCTGATTATACCGGATTTTTTGTATATCCGGATAGCTCGCCGTCCCAATTAATCAGAAAAGGAGGGCTGATCTACAGTCTTTCAAATAATATCTTCTGGTTACCCACACTCTATAATGGAGTCCCATGGAACAAACCTTTCGGAATGATGTCACTTATTTAACCTTTAGACGCCTAACGTCAACTATAGTTGACGTACCGCACTGCTAACCTCCAAAGTTACATTTTACATATTTATTCAACAAATATAGGTACCGAATATTTTTAATGTGGTATATACTCTCCGTTTTTTCTCTTCAAAATGCAGTTTGTTTCATAATTGTAACGTATTTGGTTCCTGAATTATTCACATTTTATATACAGGGTGTGCTAAAATTAAAAAAAATAATTCCGGCGCCAAAAGTTTAAATATCATTAGCCGTAGTAGTACGAAACGTATTCGGGTTATATAAGGACCCAGTCCGTACCGCACTGTAAACACTCACACCGCGGTTATAAAAACCTATCTGTTAATGGTGTATAAGGCAAAACTTACTTTTCGTTCTGACAGCCATACAAATCACGGAAATATAATGTAATTAGCATGCAGAATTTTTTAATGTTATACTTTGTAGTACGTATAGTTACCGGCAGGCTTTAAAAGTTTAGGAAATTACAGGTTGAGCTTAAAGTCTTTCCCTGATTACAAAACATTTATTACAAGAAAACTACTGTACGTGGAATACAAACTCTTTTTTTTTCAAAATATATCTCAAGAAGTTTTTTTAAACACATCAGTACACTTCAACATGTGCTCCTTTTGTTGCACGGAGAACGTCTAATCGATAATCAATTTCTCTCCACGTGTTCTCCAACATGTCTTCAGTTACTGTAGCAAAAACGTCTGTTATTATTGACTTCAAATTTGTAATATCTGGAACTGGTGTCGAAAACACTATGTCCTTAACATACCGCCATAAAAAGAAGTCAATGGGGGGTGATATCCGGTGATCGTGGTGGCCAGTGTGTCGGACCATCTCTCCCAATCCACCTGTTTGGAAATGTTGCCACCAAAACGAAATGTTACAAATGTTACAATAAACATATGACATAAAATTTTAGAAAGTAACTTAAGTAATGTCAAAAAAAAATATTTTTGTATTTCACGTAGTTTTCTTGTAATAAATTATTGTAATCAGGGAAAGACTTTATGCTCACCCTGTATTTGTGGTATGTCACTGCTAATGTTTTTTTATGGCGTGTTGCATAGATTTAACAAGTACTCTTTGTTTTCGAAATGCCATACGGTTTCATGGTTCACAGTAAATTAGAGGCAAAATTTGTACTTCTTCACACCACGAAGGCATATATTTGGGGCGTGGAGTTGGAGGTCCGCAGTGACGAACTTCAGACCACTACAGCTTTACCTTGGTAATAGATCTCCGGTGTCCATCAGCACGAGGTTTGGTGGATCGCAGCGTCGGTGTGAACGTTTCGGAAATTATAAAAATGCTTTTGCTCCTAATGCGAATATAATCCCGAAACGTCCAGTCCGTAGCCAATACCCTACAGTGACTACACTATGCCGTATATCCGTACTTAATTGCACGTCCATCACTGCATATATTTTCCCGAATATCACGAAGGCTGTTTTGTCTTTTGAACACACGCCTTGGCTCGAATATCAAAATAATTCGTAAATAGACGAGGAAGGAACAAGTATGAATTTGTTTACGTTTCGAATTAACCTTTTAAAGCCGACCAAGCCAAGCCAAATCAAGCCAAAGTGTTAACTGGGGGCGGAGATTTGCTCGAATCGCAAGTCAACGTCCTACTGTCTGTTAGCCATTCCTGTGTTTGACAGCATCGCTGGGCGCTGTAACAGACACCTAAACTCTAACAGGGGAATATGCTTACGCTAACCATTTTGAAGTCAGGCTGAGGGCCTTGTCTGATCATGCCAAAGACTAGGACCTAGGTTACCCTGGACTAAGTATGGGAGAGATAAACTTTGGTTAGTTGGCTGTCTGGGTTCCGAGCCCAGAATGGCTCTGTCGCATACTGGAGTTATGTGACGTTTGTCAGGCGCTTAGTTGAAGCTGCCGTGGTTGGGGGAGGGGAGTGCGGGCCGTGCCCCGACTTTACATCGAATACCCTGGCATTTCCCTTACTTACTTACTTACTTACTCCATGGTGCAGAGTACTTCATTAGCAGCCAAATGGTTTGCAGCTAGTCAAGAAATTCCCCGCATTTCACGGAACCCGAAGGTCCATTCCCGCACTTACAAGCGTCCGCTACCTGTCTCTATCCTGGGCCAGCCCAATCCAGTCCATATACCCACATCTCACCTCCTGGAGATCCATCCTAATATTATCCACCCATCTACGCTTAGGTTTCCACAGTGATCTCTTTCCCTCCGGTTTCTCCATCAAGACCCTATACACTCCCTCTCCTCACCCATACGTTCCACATGCCCAGCCCATCCCATTCTTCTCGATTTTATCACCCGCACAATATTGGGTGAGGAAAAAAATGGAAAAACCTCAGTCAGGGCAACCGAAATTAAGGAATCAGTCCGTACCGCGCTGTAAACACTTTCCACCATGGTTATAAAAACCAATCAGTTAATGACGTATAAAGCAAAGGCCGCTGTCTGTTCTGAGATCCGTACAAAACACAACGCAAAGCGAGTACCATGTGGAAATTTTGAATGTTAAACCTGGTGGTACGTTGAGAAACCGCTAGGCTTTAAAAGGTTAACGAATGGCTTTAAGCGCACGGGAATTAATTAAACACCCACAAAATTCTGGGGGCATTTTTTGCCGTATCTGATTCAAATGTAAAGAAAAGTAGCGAAACACTGCGGCAAGTAAAGAACGCCTTCCGTTGTCGCGTTCTTCATAATATTCAGAATTATTCATCGGGATATCAAAAACACCTCTAGCCAAATTTCACTTGAATCGGTGACTAAACTTCGAGATTGAGCTTAGAAATTCTGTCGCCCTCTTAAGCACGTTTGTCTGTCCGTTTGTGGTTTTTTCATGACACGTTTCTTCTACAACTACATTTAGACTATCTTATACCGAATTTCGTGAAAATCGAACAAACGTACAAATGGAAGTCGCGTCCATATAAGACGTCCTTCTTTTACTTCGTAAAAAACGAGTTAAGGGTCTGACCTAAACTAAACAGGACATTATACTATGTACCTCGGTCAGCAATCACGCAATTTCTCGCTATGTGATTGTCAGTTCATCACACACGACACAAAAGTATCATAAATAGAGTAAAACGCGCGTGTTCCGTCATATACAGCAGCGTTCAAAATAACATTAGAGCGCGCTAATTGGTGTCAGTCTGTCCGCGCGGTTGTTTGTATGACGTAATGCTAAAACTTTGGAACGCGCGTGGTTAATACACAAAGTGGCAAAGAGAGAGCATTCGGTTGTATCGTTAAGTTTGCGGCAGCGGAATGGAGTAAAGTTACATTAGTGCAGGACGTTGCGGGAATATTTGTGTGGAAGTGGAGGGGAAATTCAAGCGTAGGGGAAGTGAGAACAAAGGAGTAGTGCAATAGTAGGGGAAATGAGAACAAAGGGGTAGTGCAATAGTGGGGGAAATGAGAACAAAGAGGTAGTGCAATAGTAGGGGAAATGAGAACAAAGAGGTAGTGCAATAGTAGGGGAAATGAGAACAAAGGAGTAGTGCAGTAGTAGGGGAAATGAGAACAAAGAGGTAGTGCAATAGTAGGGGAAATGAGAACAAAGGAGTAGTGCAATAGTAGGGGAAATGAGAACAAAGGAGTAGTGCAATAGTAGGGGAAATGAGAACAAAGGGGTAGTGCAATAGTAGGGGAAATGAGAACAAAGGGGTAGTGCAATAGTAGGGGAAATGAGAACAAAGGGGTAGTGCAATAGTAGGGGAAATGAGAACAAAGTGGTAGTGTAATAGTGGGGGAAATGAGAACAAAGGTGTAGTGCAATAGTAGGGGAAATGAGAACAAAGGGGTAGTGCAATAGTAGGGGAAATGAGAACAAAGGTGTATTGCAATAGTGGGGGAATGAGAACAAAGGGGTAGTGCAATAGTAGGGGAAATGAGAAAAAAGGTGTAGTGCAATAGTAGGAGAAATGAGAACAAAGGGGTAGTGCAATAGTAGGGGAAATGAGAACAAAGGGGTAGTGCAATAGTAGGGGGAATGAGAACAAAGGGGTATTGCAATAGTGGGGGAATGAGATTAAAGGTGTAGTGCAATAGTAGGGGAAATGAGAACAAAGGGGTAGTGCAATAGTAGGGGAAATGAGAAAAAAAGGGTTTTGCAATAGTGGGGAATGAGAACAAATGGGTAGTGCAGTAGTAGGGGAAATGAGAACAAAGGGGTAGTGCAATAGTAGGGGAAATGAAAAAATTTCCGACACTACCGTCCATATCCAGTCTGATTAATTAATTTAATTCAACACTCTTATTAAAATCATTAAATATTAATTAATAATCCTAATTTTTCTTAATAACATCTTTAATTCTTACTGCTTTTCGAGGTGAATTGAAAGAGTAAGGGAAAGGGAAACATGAGGAGAGCGCAAGCTTAGGGGAAGTGTGAGAGTAGGAGTAGCACATGAATAGGGGAAGGGCTAAAGTGAAGGAAGTGAGAGCGTAGGGGAAATGGAAACATGGGGGGAACACAAGCCTATTGGATATGTGAGAGTAGGGGTAGCGCAAGACTAAGGGAAGGGCTAAAGTAGGGGAAGTGAAAGCGTAGGGGAAATGGAAACATGGGGAAAGCACAAACCTAGGGTAAGTGTGAGAGTAGGGGTAGCGCAAGAATAGGGGAAGTGCTAAAGTAAAGGAAGTGAGAGCGTAGGGGATATGAGAACAAATGAATAGCTCAATAATGAGGGAAATGAAAAAGTAGGGTAGGGTGGGGGAAATAGAAAGTGTGGGAAAGCGCAAGCATAAGGGAAGTGTCAGAGTAAGATTAGTGCAAGTCTAGGGGAAGGGAGGGCTTGGGGAAAGGCTAAAGTAGGAGAATTTCAAGGTCGCGGAAAACGAAAGTGTGGGGGAATGAAATCATAGGGTAGAATGAAGTCTGGGGAAATACGAGGCGCAGGGGAAGTGAAATCTTAGGCAGCAATGACTCCACTTTTTCCTACATTTTCATGGTGTCGTACTTCATAAAGCACGGGGAGCAGTTCGCGTTTAACGACATCGTTATATGTGAAAATGATAAAACTTTATATCCGGAACATCCTGAATGACAGAACGACGTCAAAAGAGCCCCTCGCAGAGCACAAGGGCTACCAACAAAACAGCAAGGCAAAAATTGAGATTCTAGCGGACAAATTGGAGCAGCCTTTAGATAAAGAGATATAATTCTTGGTATATTCGACGACGCTTTATTAGATGTTTATGAAACCCCGAATGGCATAATATTTAGTAACCATTTAATTAAAAAAATACTTTGAAATGAATGTGCCGTGTCCTATTTCATTTTAAAAAAAAATTACTCATTTGAGCTGTCACAACGATCTTGACGAAAATTAAGCCTGCTTAAAATATGACGTTCCATCTACTGATTACTACTATCCGACATTTCGCGAGGGCTCGCTGTTTTAACCTTTTGGCGCTGTAATTATTTTTTTTTAATTTTAGCACACCCTGTATATAAAATGTGAATAATACCAAATACGTTAGAATTATGAAACAAACTGCATTTTGAAGAGAGAAAAAAAAGGAGAGTGTATACCATGTTTAAAATATTCAGTACTTATATTTGTTGAATAAATATATAAAACGCAAGTTTTAACCTTTTGGCGCTGTAATTATTTTTTTTTAATTTTAGCACACCCTGTATATAAAATGTGAATAATACAGGAACCAAATACGTTAGAATTATGAAACAAACTGCATTTTGAAGAGAGAGAAAAAAAAGGAGAGTGTATACCATGTTTAAAATATTCAGTACTTATATTTGTTGAATAAATATATAAAACGCAACTTTAGAGGTTAGCGGTGCGGTACGACCACTATAGTTGACGTTAGGCGTCAAAATGTTAATATTCATATTCTATATAGATTTAGAGTAAAAGTCTCTGAAACGTCGTTAAACGGCGCTGCGTCGGATTTCCAGCACTTCAATTTTTATTAAAACACTGTGCATTAGCTAAGATGCTATTTCGCTACACACAGAATATAAAACATAAGTTCCCAGCCTAAGGTTTGTAGTCGAACATTTTTGGTACAACTGTTACTTAAGCAAGTGGGCCCGGTAGCTCAGTCGGTATAGCGACTGAGCTACCGGGCTGGATGGTCCGGGATCGAATCTCGGTTGGGACGAAATTTTCCTCCCGTCCGGACCGACCTTGGGGCCCATCCAGCCTCTCGCAAAATGGGTACCGGATCTTTCCCGGTGGTAAAGTGCGGCCGGAGCGTGCTGCTGACCATTCACACCCTTCTAGTGCCGCGTTCATGTAAGAGTAGAGCTATACCTTTACCGACAGGCCACACAGAGCCTGTAACGGGATCACTTTACCTTTTTGCTACTCAAGCAAACCGATTGCTGGCCCTCAGCTGTCCGCGGTTCGAAACCATGGGTTATAAATTTTACTGTAAATGTTCCATTCAAGAAACTTTTAGTGAAAGTGAGGCGGACCTTGCTCCACAAATCTTCGGGTCAGAAACCCTGTGAGCACCTGACAAAGGACAATAAAGTCTGTTTAGCTGATCCCTGAAAGACGTGGGAAACATGAAGTGTTCATGGAGTAACGTAAAATGATGGGCAACAGCTAGCACAACCAAACATTCAACCCAAGGCGAAAATAAACTAATAAAAGAAATTTTCGTCCTGGCCGTGAAGGATGGACAATGACAGTGAAGAGAGCGAGATGTGTGAGCGAAGTTGCTTCGTCTATTGTTATCATTATTATTATTATTATTATTATTATCATTATTACTTACTTACTTACTTAAGAGCTTAATTATTTACTGAATTCTTATTTTCTGACTAACTTACATACTTATTCATTTACTTACTTACTTATTACTTAATTAACTACTTACTACTTAACTACTTCCTTACACACTAACTTACTTACACATGTATTTTCTTACTTATTACTTACTCATTTACTTACTTACTTGCTTCCTTGCATACTTACTTATTACTTACTTATTTACTTACTTTCTTTTTTATTACTTATTACTTAATTACTTATTTATTTACTAACTTACTTGCTTACTTTCTTATTACTTATTACTTACATACCTACTCAATTAATTACTTACTTATTACTTTATTACTTATTACTGAATTACTTACATATTACTTACATAATTACTTACTAATTAATTACTGATTACTTAATTACTTACTTATTACTTACTTACTAACTAAATTACTTACTCACGTATTTTCTTACTTATTACTTACTCATTTACTTACTTGCTTCCTTGCTTACTTAATTATTACTTACTTTCTGTTTTATTATTTATTACTTAAATACTTATTTATTTACTAACTTACTTGCTTACTTTTTTATTGCTTATTACTTACTTACCTACTCACTTAATTATTAATTACTTACATATTTACTTAACTACTTTCTTACTTATTACTTATTCATTTACTTACTTATTTGCTTCCTTGCTTACTGACTTATTACTTACTCATTTACTTACTTTCTTCTTTACTTACTTATTACTTAATTACTTATTTATTTACTAACTTACTTGCTTACTGTCTTATTATTTACTTATGTACTAACTTAATTACTTAATTAATTACATACTTACGCATTTATTTTCTTATTTGCTTACTTACTTATTACTTACTTACTTAATTACTTACTCATTACTTACGTATTACTTACTTACTTATTTTCTTACTTACTTACCTTCTAACTTACTTACTTACTCACTTACTTACTGACGTATTTATTTACTTACTTACTTACTTACTTACTCACTTACTTACTGACGTATTTATTTACTTACTTACTTACTTACTTACTTACTTACTTACTTACTTACTTACTTACTGCCATTCAGTTGTCACTCGGTGGCAGTAGTCCTTACACTAGTACAGACAAAACAAATAAGAATAAATATACATAAAAGAAACAATACAAAAACACATTACAAACAATACAAAATACAGTAAACATAAGTACACAAATTACCAAAACACCCACACAGTTGTCAAAACACATCGCCCATAGTGAGATCAAATAAAGCAAGAATTAATAATTCTGGAGTGAAGTGACTGCTGGTTTGTAGTATATGAGATTTCAGGTCGAGTGGAAGACGGACGTCGCAAATTGATTTTTGATTAACTGTAAAAGTGCAGACGTTTTTACCTCAGATGCAAGTGAATGAACAGCAAATAGCAAATAGCTGGGACTTATCCAGTTCGATGAACCCCACCCTCATCCCTTAAGAAGTCTCACCTACCGTAGTGAAAAGGTCAGGGAATACAATACACATAGGGTGACTGTGTACAATTTCTAGTGTTATGTACTGTAATTATTGTGCTCTTAGGCACATTATGTATGTGCTTATTATTGTTGTTTTTTAAGTGTGTAAGACTTGGTCAGTCACACTGAGGGAGGAACGTAGGCTGAGGGTGTCTGAGAAGACGGTGTTGAGGGGAATATTTGGGCTAAGAGGGACGAGGTGGCGGGGGAAAAGAGAAAACTGCATAATAAGGAGCTTAATAATCTGCATTCACCCAACATTTTTCGGGTGATAAAATCAAGAAGAATGGAATGGGATAGGCATGTAGCGCGTATGGAGGATACGAGAGGCGTATACAGGGTTTTGTTAGGGAAATCCAAGGGAAAGATACCACTTGGGAGAACCAGGCTTAGAAGGGAGGATAATATTAAGATGGATATTCAGGAAGTGGGATGTGGGGTCATGGACTCGATCGTGCTGGCTCAGGATAGGGACAGGCGGCGGGCACTTGTGAATGCGGTGATGAACCTTGGTGTCTCATAAAATACAGGAAGTTTCTTGACTGGCTGAAAACCAGTTAGCGTCTCAAAAACGGCCCAGCCCCATGGAGTAAGTAAGTAGTTAAATTATATTTTTACGTGGTAAGACAGATCGTTACGTGTTTATGAATCAATTCCGATCCACTGCATAGAAAAGGGCGGTTGGGAAGTCACTGTAGAATGAAAAACAACAATTTCACAGTATAATTTTTCTTTTGTTTTTATGTTTTCCATCCCGAAGTTTTATAACACATAAATACAACCTGTCAGTCAATAACACAACACTTTATTTTGTATAAATAATAATAATAATAATAATTGATTCCGTCATCGCTTCTAGGAACATAGGTTGTCTATGAATCTTTTCCACTTCTGTCTACTGGCTGCTAAGAACCTTAGTTCATTCCAGCTTCTATCTGCTTCCTTAATTACCGATCTTCCCCAGCTGTTTTTCGGTCTTCCTCTCTTCCTATTTCCCTGGGGGTTCCAAAGTAGGGCCGCCTTTGGTATCTCTCCATCCTCTTTTCTTAATGTGTGACCAATCCATCTAAATTTTCTTCCTCTTATTTCTAAATTTATATCTTCTTGTCCTCTTACTTTCCATAGGTCCTTATTGGAAATTATGTTTTGCCGCCATATTCTCAATATATATCGTAGACGTCAATTCACAAAGGTTTGTATTTTACGCTGGATTTCGTTTGTAACAAGCCAAGTTTCACACCCATACAAAAGTACAGATTTCACACAGGCATTAAATATCTTAATCTTGGTATCTTTGCATAATGATTTATTTAGCCACACTTTTCTCAATTTGGAGAATGGTCCCCTAGCCTTCTGTATTCTCCAGTTAACTTCCTTACTGGTACCTCCATTTTCAGCTACAATACTACCGAAATAGCAAAAGTCTGATGATCTTTTAATGTCCTCTCCATTTAATCTCAGCCCTTGGTTTACTTATGTATTAACACGTATTTCTTCTGTCTTTAACCTTTTGACGCCTAATGTCAACTATAGTGGTCGTACCGCACCGCTAACCTCTAAAGTTGCATTTTATATATTTATTCAACAAATACAGGTAATGAATATTTTAAATATGGTATATACTCTCCGTTTTTTTTCTCTTCAAAATGCAGTTTGTTTCATAATTCTAATGTATTTGGTTCCTGTATTATTCACATTTTATATACAGGGTGTGCTAAAATTAAAAAAAAATAATTCCGGCGCCAAAAGGTTAA
>Ga0123354_10012383_pt1 | contig 13217 bp, 9 predicted proteins | sample TergutLab28metaG_2_FD_97872 | JGI IMG/M metagenome (GOLD analysis project Ga0123354, IMG submission 97872) | Labiotermes labralis P4 segment gut microbial communities from Petit-Saut dam, French Guiana - Lab288 P4 | ecosystem: Host-associated > Arthropoda: Insects > Digestive system > Gut ...
ATACAACCCATGAAATAACTCATCAAATAAGTCGCAAGCTCCTGAGGATGAATGTATTAACATCCGAAACATGTTGAGCAGTAAACAATGAAATAATAAAGCAAGTGACATCAAGTTGGTCTCTCTTTATTCAACTGACATAGACGTTTGTCGGCATTGGAAGATATAAAATACAATATTGTTTAGAATTGTAAAAAATATTTGTTATATATATATGTTTCAACACTTTCGATAATTCTAATTGACAGTGTTGTATTTTCACTCTACACAGACATATCTTTGACAGAATTTGCTGTACGGACGTTCATGCCTTTGTATATATCTCCCTGATGATGATCTATGTACAGATCGAAACTTGTAGGAGGGACATAAGTGACAAATGATTTTTATTATCGATTGTGAAATCTGTTGTATCAAACACTGTATAATCCATTTATTGCACGGCGCCTGGATTACGGTGTAACTAATTAATGTATTCTACCGCTAAGTTCCACATCTGAATTGTTGTCATGGACATATATTGCAATTCATTTGATATTCGATATATAAATACTCTGGTTGTTTAACTTTTTTACAACGGTCATTATTAACAATTTCTGAAGTCACTCTATCTTTGTAGAAAAGAAAGCGCCAAAATTTAACATAACTAACCGAAAGGTAACATACGCACCTTGAAAATGTGATTTTAACCTGCGTCGTACATGAGTGTCTGTTTTTAAAATTGAGTAAATACATTTCTTTTCGTGGTAGCTTTTGATGTTACGTTGATGCGCTTTTATGTGTTATGTGAATTTTCCAATAATCTGTATTTGCCTGATCTAAGGTTCGCGCAGAGGTTTTGTTGCTGAAGATTTAAGACTTTGTTTCATTGTTTGCAAAGGGAATTCTAAAAATGAAATATATTTATTGAATCATATTCCTGCATTTAAGTAACATGTTTAACAACCAGGCTATACCGCAAACTGAAGCAAAAGCTAAATGTTTCATATTATTAAAAGGATGAATTTTGCTTGATTAAAGTTTGAGTTTCTTATTGAAGTTAATCTTTTTACTAGTGAGAATGTCTGATACTTAAACTTTAAATATATTTATCTAATTTGTACACAGAGTATTTGTGTCTGAAATTGATTAATACTCTTATATTGCATAAGAGGTGAGCACTTTAATATCAGTATTTATTCTGTCATTACTTACATTTCACATTGCTTCTTTCAGCAAATTTCGGAAGTGTCGAGTCTAGCTGCCATTCCAAATTACTACGCACAGCCTCCAATCTACGTATTTCAGCGTGTGTTTTTCTGTACATTACATTTAGAGGGTACAGGAAGTTGCAAGAAGTTTCAAAACGAAAAAATTCTTACTTCGTGCTACTCACGTAACTTTAGTGATGTGATCCACAGAGAAATAATAAGATTAAAGTAGCTTTAGCACAAATATGGTAGATAAATATTGCGCATAGGGATTTAGTGGAAACCATCCAAAATGGTTTATTTCTATAAGCCACTTTGGATATCTAATCATACATAGGACAGGCGAAATGAGAATGGCAGATGAAGAGAGGATCCTTGTAGCTCAGAAGAGACTTCAAGTTTGGGCTGTTTTAAGTCGACCATAAAATACTCATATCTCGTTCTGTTACAGGCAGATATTTCTTTGACAGTTGGTTCACTACTAAATTATCAAGAAGGACTGAGCTTAAATGTGCTGGTGTATTTTTTTCTATTTGCTTCGAAGTTTGTATTGAGGATTAGGTTAGAGTTTGTGCAGCACTGTTCAGCACTGTGCACATGCCACGTAGTGTGCCTGTCCGTGTCAGTCCTCTCTCTCTGTTTGTGCTTAAGTCATGAAAAGTCGCTGCTGCGTGCACAAACTGCCAGCGGCTAAATACGTATTTTTATGTCTAATTTACGTGTTTGCTTCGTCCACACTATCCAGGTTTATAGTGATGTTTTGTTATATTTGCTTCGTCCACACTATCCAGGTTTATAGTGATGTTTTGTTATATTTGCTTCGTCCACACTATCCAGGTTTATAGTGATGTTTTGTTATATTTTCCTACACGCAGGGCCTTTACCGCAAGGTCACGGGACAACACCTGGTTTTGGCTGTCAGAAGGAGATGCTTTTGGAATGTTGGCGTCTTTACCTTATTAGCAACGACTTTAAGTTCCACCATTCTTGTAGCACCCATCACCGAACGATGGTCTATTCCATTCTCTTTCTTTGTATTTACGACATTGAGTTGTTTCGGAATTTACCGTGGAATGTCATATTACACTCTTGTCATCGCTGGAGAGAAACTAATTTTGTTGCTTAAGGTATGTAAGGTCTGCATTCAAAACTTCTGCATCACAGTTTCATTTCCTATATTCAGTTTCAACTCGACTGCAACATATAGTAAAGAAATTTTAATTTATAACTGATATACATATATTTGTTTGCTTTATTCAAGTCTATAGGCTATTGCAAATCATAGTTTGAGCAGGCAGTCTTATGGCAAAGAAATTTTGACATATTCAACGGATTGACGTTCAGGTGATCGTGTATCGTGATAAATTCTTATAATAAAACCAACTAGATGCACTAATTTAAGGAATTAGTGCATCTAGTTGGTTTTATTATAAGAATTCAACAAGATGTATGTAATTCTTATTTCCTTTATTGTGGTAATGTTTCGGTGTTTAGCGATTTCATACATACCTACAGGATTTAGCAGCCTATGTGCATATAAAGCTGTGCGTCACTTTACAGGAACATAATTTTTGTAAAAGGAATTTCATGCAGTTTCATTCTTTACGATTTAAGATTCTCAATTCGGTGTCGACAAAAATTCGCCTTATCATGTATGACTATGCAAATAGGTACTGACTTCAGGTGTCAACTTTTCGAAGGAGCTTGCTCTCTCTAACAAGACAGTGAACTCTACAGAGGCTTTGGTACCTGTATTTAAACCTCCATAATACCATTCCTACAAGAATAGAATCTTCTAAATTCTTGGAGTTAAAAATTATTATTCAGCAACTGTGCATGTGTTTAGAATAAACAGATTTTTGCTCACAAATTAGTTCACTGCAGCAAACATTCTTAAGCTCTTTTTCCCAGACACTCCAGTCACTGCACATTTTAAGATCTTGATGCGACTCGATGTCCAGACCTCTGGATACCTTCGCCTGAACCTAGTGTTCACAGAAGCGGACAAGAAAACGGAATTCATTTTTCCTACAACATGTCTGTAGATTTCCGTCATCTGCTAGACGAGCACATCGCCATTTCCTTTGTCGCGGGAAAGTTACCATGGAAATGCATAGAACTCAGTTTGCTCTTGCATAAAATAGACTAATATTCAGGGTCTAGTCTGTAATATTTTATTTATTTAGCAGGTTGTTCGACGTTTCTACATCTTCCTGCGCCCTTTTAACAATTATCTAATCTTCTTCCTCCATTTGTCTCTGTCATTCCAGTCTTCTTCTTTTAATCCCTTTTCCCCCAACAGTCCTCTAATCCCATATGCCCAAGTAGCTTTAGGCCTTCCTCGTTTTCTTCTTCCTGGTGGGCTCCATTTCATAACTTTTTTGGTAGTCTCCCCTGTTCCATTCTCTGAACATGTCCATACCATTTTGGTTGTTTAGTCTTAATATCGTCTAATAGAGACCTTGTTACATTCATTTTATGTTTAATAATAGTGTTCCTAATTTTGCCCTTCCTGGAAATTCGAGCCGATCGTCGCCAAAAGTCCATTTCTCTGGAATTCAGTTTTGCTACCGTTTTTGCTTTTAAACACCACACATTTCAACAATAATCGTACATACGGGAATCTAAAATCTTAACAGTAATGTCTCACATAACGCATCTGCATATAATAATGTCGAATTTTTATGTTCTACAGAAAGATCTGAAAAAAAGAGAAGCCTCCCCATATCTGATAGGAAAATACAGAATTCTCTGGCTGCATCTAAGTCAACTCGCTGTACAGACTGGTAAGTACCGTGATATAATTGCGAGAAAAATGGGTTATATGTTTTGAACAAAGATATCATTAATTCAAGTGTCTGTGAAAACAGTCTTCGGTGTAAATACTTAAGGATTTGATAAGCGGGTCAGACAGGCAAGGTAAACACAACTGCGAAGAAACTCACTTTTACACTCCACCTGAAATAATCAGGCTGTTGTTAATACGTTAGGACAGCACTGGATCCGGTAACAATGCAGAGGATTTCTTGATCAGCTAAACGATTATTAACTCTTGCAGAACGGGTTTCGGCATACGTTTAGACATTACAGGCACAGTGTGTATACCACCTGCGTTGAAACTTAACATTTACCGACGTCTTGGAGAATATTCTTACGTCAGAGCCAAAGAGTATTCGATTATGTGGAGGCTGCAAGCTTCTCTGAAAAGTTGGTAGCTGGTTTTTTATTTTTTATATTTTTATCATTGCACCGTGCATTTTGAAATTTACCCAGTTCACTCACCAACAAATGCGCTATATATTAACTTGGATAAAAATTTTAAATTTACATTAAAATACACAATAATATCGCTCCTACATGTTTCGGTCTTTAATGACCATCATCAGGGAGCTCTATCTGTACCTAACTAAAGTTATATTTATGTTAAAACAATCGGTAAAATTACGTCGTTATATACATTAGGTGCTCTGCACAGCACACAACACACATGCCGCTAGTCTCACTCTGCACAGCACACAACACACATGCCGCTAGTCTCACTCTGCACAGCACACAACACACATGCCGCTAGTCTCACTCTGCACTGCACACAACACACATGCCGCTCTACGACATGCTGCCACATCACCAAGTATACACAACGACGTAATTTTACCGAGTGTTTTAACATAAATATAACTTTAGTTAGGTACAAATAAAGCTCCCTGATGATGGTTATTGAAGACCGAAACATGTAGGATCGATATTATGGTGTAATTTAATGTAAATTTATAACTTTTAGCCAAATTAATAAATAGTGCATTTGTTGGTGAGTGACCTGGGTAGTTGGTAGCTGTGTTCCAGTCGATAATGCAGTACCATAAACAGAAGACTTTAAAGTCCACTTGTTGCCACCGCAAGACCGATAGTTAAAGAGAAATCCTCACATTCTCCAACTTATTACCCCAGTTTCTACGCACCTTAAAAAAAGCTGCTTTTGTGTCCCGGTTTATTAACAATTAGCATTTTAGGGTAGATGCACAGATACAGTTGTCCATTCACGCACTACGAATACATACAGGAGGCACAGAAGTATAGCTCCCGCTGATTCTTAATCCTGGCATTAGATTGAGGGGGGCCGCTAGCTTCACCCCCCGACCGCTTCGCCCGAGGAAGAATCTTCTTGTCCCCACTTAACGGGAGGGTGCGTGGCTGGGCCCATAGCCTGACCCTTTGGTTGGGGGAGAAGAGAGAAACAGTTGTTAATGTTGTTTCTTGTCACAAGTTTGCTTGCTCGCAATGTTGTTATTCATGATTGCAGGAAATTGGAAATTTTGGAAACTTTTGGTACTATCTTGTACGATCGGGTGATCGAATCCCGGTGGGGGCGAGGTTTCCGCACCTGTCCAGACCGGCCCTGGGGCTCACCCAACTTCCCATACAATGGGTACCGGGTCTTTCCCGGGGGTAAAGCGGCCAAGGCGTGGCTTTGACCACCCACCCCATCTAGCTCCGAGGTTAAAGAAAGAGTAGAGCCATAACTCTTCTTTCCATTAAAAGAAATACGAAAGTTATCGGAGCCTCGGACAAGCCTTCCGAGCGACTGTAAATAAATTCAATGTTTCCCTGATGTAGATTTACACCATACAGAACGAGGTGCATGGACAAGTGTAGTCCACAGACGTCAATGGCACATAAAGGTCGAGAAAAAATGTTCAGTAGTGACATCAATGTCAAAAACTCGACAGTAAGACAAATTTCATTGAACCATATTGTACAAGCGTCATACTGCACTGTGTGACGCTCGTAGGAGTTAGGGGAAGGCATACGGGGATTTGGATGGGAAATCTGACGGAACGGGACAGCTTGAACGACCTAGACATACATGATGATGATCTTAAAGGAATGGAGTTGATGTCAACTGGGTTCCTGCGTTTCAGAATTGAAATCTGTGGCGGTAACTTGTGTGAATGATATGGAGTCTTTCGCTTCAATATAATGCGTGAATTGTCTTCACTAGCTGAGGGCCTCGTAGGATCGTAAGAAAAATCTTGCTGTACGTAGTTAGTTAATTTGTTAACTGATTAGCTAGTTATACTGCAGGAGCTAAAAATATGGATGGTAATAAATTATTTGTTTGTATTTGTTTCGCTTTGAGGTGATGTGATGGGAAAAGCGACAGTATTCTTCTTGGTAACCCACCTGTTCGCTCTTACTGCGTCACTCTACAGTTGTCTGGCTGGAATTTTAACCAAAGGTCATTCATTAATGGAATCTGCTGGAACGGGTATTGGCTTCGCCTTGGGTTCCATCTCTTTGTATAGAGTCTGCATCAGGGCTCACCAAGTGACTCACACTGTAAGATAGCACAATCTGTTAGTTCCTTTCATTGTGCATGGGTACATTATGTAGATGACTGTACTGAGGCAGTGGAAGGAGGTGTCATGGGATGCGTGGGGATGAAAGCACTTGAAGATTTCCCCTTTCAGTATACCGTTGTATTCCCTTCAAGCCCCTTCGGGACTAAGACAACCAGCCTAAAGCGCTTGTTGCTATTGAAATTTATCATTTGACTTTCACCTAAAATATTCGTTGAAGATATAAAAGATAGACGATTAGAAGGAAATGGAAATGTATTGGAGGGGGAAGAGTAACTATCCGAGGGAGATATGGAAGGAGTATATCAAAGGGATTTCTTTCCAAAGCCTCAGCTGTGTAAAATTGTTGACTTAGACTAATATGGGGCGAAAGTAATTGTGTACAGTTTCCTCTGAACGGTAGGAGTAATAGAGTACGAAGCGCCCATAAGACCCATGGTCTGATCTAAGAGGTATGGTAAGTGACTGAGGAGTTTGCAGTTGACCTTCGTAGATGTTCGCGCTAGGGAAATGACAGGATGACCTAGCAGCAGCACAGGCGCAAGTTAATCAAAATCGGTCACCAAACATACAATAGAGTTGTGGACATATGCAACTGGGCTGAGATAATACTAAGATAGCTTGCAAGGTAAGTTTTTCTCGTGTCCAGTTAAGCACAAGTCATGAAGAATTATACTAATTATACTAATCCCTAGAGTCAGTTTAGATTCCATCAAAGGGAGCAAAATCTGGCAGTCAGTCCCCACCCTGTGGCCGTCAAACCCGCAACTCGGTTGCTGTCCCGACTGTGCGTCATAAGGCTTCATCACAATCTGATGTTTAAATTCAAGTACCGTAATTGATTCTAACGCTGGATTCTTGTAGTTTTATAGACTTACTGATAACTTGAAATGAAATGAAATGAAAATCTCTACAGTTTGAAATACGTGTAGGAATTTATATGTCAGGCGAATAAATATTGCAGCCATTAATGATTACTGCATTTTCGTTACAGATTGAAACACGAGTGCTAGAAGAATTACAGTTTATAGCGTCATTCTACTTGCATCCTGAGGTAAATGTTCAGGTACGTGTTCCCATTATAATGAGGTACATTGGGGGTTACATCTTTGTCGTAGTGTCATAAAACAGTTCGGGCACTAAGAGCGCCAGAATAAAACTAGGTAACCCTCAATTTCATTAATTAGATTTCGAAATAATTTCTAGTTATAGTTATTTCATTTTTAGTTTTTGCAGAATGTGTACTGATTGCTAATGAAATCTTGTACTAGGAACATTAATTAGTACACACAAATGCATTATGAAAATTTGATGTTCCGTATGGGAATTGGAAGGAGCGCCCTTGTATTTAGGATATACTACGGTTTCCATATATCAAAGACACCTGCGAATATGTTGAATACATTGTGGAGATCATTCGTCAAATGGCTGTCCCACTATATAGGATTTCAGCGAGGACCAGCAACAGCGTACTTTAAAATATGATGTGTTAAGTAATTGTCAGGCGGTCTTGGGATTTCTGCTCTTCTAAAAGAGTCGAGTAACTTCTCTACCGGCTGTGAAAGACCCAAGGAGTCAACCTTCACTCTAAAAGAGACGTCCTCTTTACCAACACATAAAAAGAATATGTAATGCCTCAGATCTGCAGTGGCAGACCCTTCGTCCCTGCATTTCACTGAGTAACATCGAAAGGTTGAGAATATAATTTCAGACTTACCTGTTCGCAATTACGCAAATTCTCTAAGCATATAATGGAAAGAAGTAGGGTTATAGTCTGTACACAAATTTTACATAATTCTTCTGCAACCTTCACATATTGTCATGTAAATTTATTTATGCTTGCGTAATTGTACATTGATGTGAAGAAGAGATCTCATCCCCACTGTTGTATTGTATTTTTATAGTTTTCTTATTCAAAGTCCTATATCCAGCTGGATCATTGCTACGTATGTATAGCCGAAACATGTAGCTGTTTTTACGTGTATGATAAAAGTTCTGTACAGACTTAATTCTACATATGTTCTTTATATACCTTTATTAAACACAATGGGGATGTCCTTTCTAAAAAATAAAAAAAATAGATTTCTCTAAAGAATGGTTGTGTCGTAAGTCAAGACGACTGTAAGAACTTTCACATACGCAAGGAAATAATAAAGGAAAGTGAAAGTTAACTTACATTGATCTTTTAAAGCCTACATTCAAAAATTCTACATGGTGCTCCCTTAAGCGTTAGTGTTTGATACGGATCTCAGAATAGACAGCGAATTTTGCTGTATACATAATTAGCTGACTGGTTTTTATAACCGTGGTGGAAAGTGTTTACTGCGCGGTAAGGACTGATTCCTTATATACAGCAGATTACATTTAGTCTTTAAAAGGTTCAAGGGGTTATGTAACTTTTCTCTTTGTTAAATGTTAAGATATTACATCCATTCTGGACTGTAATTTATAAACTTTATTACAGTTGAGAAAATTTCTGCAAACCATATCCATGAATCGGCCAGTGATATCCGCCCTTGGTTTCATGACCATCAATAAAGGAACGGTAAAATCTGTGAGTACCGAAACTACGAGACTTTTATTAGTAGAAATATTGCTGATACTGATATTGATACTGCTGCAGGAAAGACGTAAATGACGAATGGCTGAGAACATGACCGAAAATTCGAGTCGTGTAAGATATTGGGAAGCTTCTTAACTAGCAGATCTTCCTTTATTTCCTCGAGGAGTCTGCTCTATGTAATTAATTGACAGAGTGTTTATTTGTGCGGTTAACAATTTTGATTGTCCATGTTTCCATGATAATAATAAGAAATACAAACAAACTGTTGGTCTGTTTTACATACATGCAGATTCAGTAATGAAGACCAGAATGTAGGAGTAAGGCTGGTATTGCTAGTACTGATCAATAATTTTTTTTACGTTGCATTCAATATTATAATGCTTAGTTACAAATCGCACCATACATAAAAAATACTTCTTACTTGTTGTGTTAGTACCACATGTGGTATTTAATAATTATTCAGTAAATTTTAGTGATAAATCAGAAACGTTATGACCTGATTTTCACTCAGCATTACACTCAGTAGGATATTAACTATTTAACAGGCGAAGCTGTTCTGCAATATATAGAAAATCTTAATTCCTAGTTTGCAGCAAACAAACAAAATAAATTTTAGTCTAATATATATTCAGGAAAATTATTGTTACTTTTTCTGTAACTTTAAACCAGGGTGCATGAATGAATGAATGCACTATCATGAAAGGGTTAAAGATTGCCCTTGTGAAGTTACAGGTCCATTGGTTCTTTAAGTTATTTTCGATTTTGTAATATATCTGTGGGACCAATGAGAAACACTTCTCGTAAGTGCCATTACAGTAATCATAATTACAGTGATTATTAAAGAAGTAAATACACATATATTCTGAATCATGCGAGGTTCCATTGGCACTATCAAGATGAGAGTCTTGTGGGACGTGACATCACGTTTTTGGTTGGTTGGTTGGTAGACATGTAGGTAGGTAGGTAGGTAGGTGGTTAGGTGGATAGGTAGTTGGGTATTTGGGTAGATAGGTAGGTGGGTAGGTAGGTAGGTGGGTATGTGGGTAGGTGGGTAGGTAGGTAGGTACAAACATTGTGGAAGGCTGAACTCCTTCTATTTTAAAAATAAAAGATGCCACCTGGCTATTAAATTGCACGGTATTGCATCTCACAAGACAGTAATGCTTATATTCAATTATTTCAGACACGCCTACAAGCCCACAAGTGAGCCAATGTGTAGTAACACCAGTTTCTTTGAGGTTATGTCTGTAAAATATGACTAAACAAACGTGTCAGTTTATTGACCCTATTACCTCGATTTCATTTGTTTCAGTATGCGTCCACCCTGGTAACCTACATGATATTCCTGTTGCAGTTCAGCATGGGACAGCATAAAACTAAAAATGAGTGCAATGTGCCACGGAACACTACAGGGACGTTTTAATTACTGAAATATGAAAACGGTTGTAACAGTAATATATTTTGGTGTTTTGATATTGATCATTGATTTAACGACGCCCGGAATACTTACGTCCGAATGGCAGGATGTTGTGTGGATATGTAATTGTAGAGAATGAAAGAAGGTATGGTGTACAGTAATTGGAGGTACTGCCCTGTGATGTGCTTGGAGGGAATGGGCAAAGACACCGGTAAACTCAAAATATCCTTTGTCCTGGCTGCGATTTGAACTGTTGTCTCTCAAACACAAGACAGATGCAACTGTGTTTTTACTTATTTTCTTGGTGGGATATTTTATTGTGGTTAAAGGAAGAGACTAAATGAAGTCAGCATAGCAATTACCATAAAACAGTTATTACGCAGTGCGCATTGTAGCTCTGCTTGTTAAGGTTAAGGATGCTATTGGAATGCAATTAATACACACTACAAGACAGTGAGGGGATGTCCAGCTTCAAGGGGAACCCCCTCACAGAGTCTAAAAAACATATAGAATATATATTAAAAATCTACAGGTGTTAGACGTGATTTTCTACAAAACGCAGACATACTTGAATATTGGTGAATTATTAAGATTTTTTTGGAGTTGTTGTCTACATATTGCGGATGCTGCGAACCATATTGGCCCTATTTTATTTGCAGTCGATCTGTGTGTCTGTATGGGTAGATATTTCTATGTAGGGTAATGATGGCAAGTGAAAGAGTGAAGTCAGACTTCCCCATATCCTTGCCGTGGGCACTAATTGGAGGGAAGTGTGCATATTCACGCTTTGATATATCATCACACAAGAGCGGATCATGAAAAATCAAATACACTGTATCCTGTATTTTTCAGTCGCACGTAAATTCAGCTCTCGTTTCTCCAGTACTTAAACATAACATTTATATTAAAACCTGAATTAGAATTGTCATGACCAGACCAATCTCGAATCTTCCAGGACTTCCACGAAGTATAATAATAGACCACATTGCTCTTGAAGAGCATCAGTCTTGGGCGAAAACACCTCACGTTCCGCCCATAAGCCTTTAAATTCACACATCTGCGCCCTATTGAAGTCTCACTTTGGTTTAATTCAAACTGATCATGAGCCAGCTGCAAAGTGCGTTGAATTTCATGAGACATTTACTCATCTTTGAAATAATAATGATTTCTTACTTTTCCTGTAACTTGAATGCCGTTAGCCGTTTCCTCTTTAAAAAAGTTGAGTTCTCACTCTTTATCAGTTTTGTATTCTGCGAAGTGTACGGATGTTCCATATAATTCTTCACGTACTGTTTCAGGTGAAAATGTTCTTGAGAACGATATTGATGAATCCTCCAGTGATATTGGCGCTTGGTTTCAGGAGTGTGAATAGACGTCTCTTTGTTTCAGTGAGTTTGTATTTGCTTGTCCAATAATGTATTATTACATTGTTATTTGGAACAGATTTCGTCTTTAATCATTAAACAACTAATCTCTCATCGCAAAAGCTAGACACACATTATAACGATCAATAACACATCATTAAATTCTCCTGTTACAGTACGTTTCAGCATTTCTTACGTACATCATCGTTTTGGTGCAGCTAAAAAGTTGAGAGGCTGGAAGGAAGGGGGCATAAATATGGATAACGATTGCATAAATATGTTTACGATATATGCAGCAATGCGCTGTTACTACTTGGTTGTGTTATTGGCCGGTGCGCAGGTTGAGAGTGAACTCACCTCTCTCAACCTGCGCACCGGACGGCCATCTACAGAGAGTGATAATACCAGATGCTGTATAATACAATTTGACCTCCTAATGATCAGTACAATAGTGCTCGAAACATGTACAGGAATATAATAAACTTATTATAAAAGAAGAATTTGTGAATGAAGTTGGTTAATTGCTAAGATGATTACATGAAATTGATTCTGCCCACGGTTTTTGAGGTTCTCACAGAAATGGAACATTCTGGGTCGACACTGAAAGTGGATGCACCATGTCCCTTCGAAATTTTGGCACCCACATGCGAAACAACACTATGTAACACTACAAAAGACAAAAGTGTTGTTATTTGTGATGTATGTGGCTGTCTAATTGAATATATATGGAGAGTGTTAATGCATAATAATGTAGGTATTATTGATTACGTGAGTGTGGTGTTGACCTGCCTACATGCCGGCCTGTTTTTAAGAAAACTCTTTGCTGCTTTGACCTTTGTGTTAATTATCTTGTCACTGTATGAAGAGATGGCACGATAGGATGACAACATTAGGCGTGACTGTATGTTAGATCAATAGCACTTGTGCGTCATCAGGGAGATACATCGCACTATACATGTTGGAGACAAATTAGAAATTATTATAAGCATATAAATGTATCGTTTGATAAGAAATATTACTGTTATAAAAGGAACTTCAAAGAAAATAGTTAACAGTTTTATTCTGTTGAAGTTAAATAAGCTTCTTTTGTAATAATGTATCGGTTTGACCCCAAAAATTCAGAGAAGCTTTTCGTCAGACGCATTACCAAAATCTGTTCTGCAGGAAATCCCTCGCAGCAATTTAAATATGAACATAAGAACTACGTGAATCAAATGAAACCACTTTTGATTGCAATGAAGTACACAGGATTACTTCCTATTTGTATATCAAAGTCAGGTAAGTTTAATGTAAGATATTCTGTTGAAGAAATTGTTGACAAGAAGG
>Ga0123354_10012389_pt1 | contig 13215 bp, 8 predicted proteins | sample TergutLab28metaG_2_FD_97872 | JGI IMG/M metagenome (GOLD analysis project Ga0123354, IMG submission 97872) | Labiotermes labralis P4 segment gut microbial communities from Petit-Saut dam, French Guiana - Lab288 P4 | ecosystem: Host-associated > Arthropoda: Insects > Digestive system > Gut ...
ATTTTCCATTAAAAGATGGAATGTGGGGTAAAATTGGTGGCCCGGAAAAGATGTTTACTGCGGAGTGAACAAAACTGTTAATTTCCGTAAACATAATCTTTTGTGCACTTTCGCACAGCACCTGAAGTTTCCACACACATTCAAAATTTTCCTTAACACGTATGTGTATTCTGTTAATTATCCGAACCAAATTATCGCATATTGTTTCCGTGTTATTAATTATCTGAGGATTCGAAAGAAAATTTCGTAGATACGGTGATGTAATCTGAGTGATATTCCTTGTGTACTGTATCCGTCCACGATAAACTTACCGCTTTGAACACTGCCATCTTACTTATGCCTCACTGTCTGCCATTCATATCTGGCCAACACATCTTGATATATTACCCACTGAACAAAGCCTATATTTCCATTAAGGTAGTAGAATTTCATATGTCCGATGAACTTAAGCGATATTTAGAAAGATTTATTATTATTAAATGCACTGGGCTCTTGTAATTTAAACCCTTTGTTGTCACTTCTCACTAGACACTTTTCGTTAAAAGAAAGAGATGTCAAAACAGTAAAATTGCGTGACCTTTCTCCTGTGACGTGGTGTTCATTGATGGTATATACGATAGATGTAACAATAGAGTATTACAGAACATTTTACGATAAACACTTTCTCAACATTAAACGTTCCCTCATAATCGTAGAGAAGAAAACCAACTAGATGCTAATGAATACTTTATTGCACTTATAATCTGCTCAACATGTTTCGGGCATTTATATGTCCATCATCAGGAGCTCGAGACTATACTTGTGTTATTGCCACATATGGTGTGTAATGCCTTGGTTGCTGGTGGTCGGCTGTTAGGGGCAGAGCAGCAGGCTATGGGTTCGGGATGAAGGAGATTGTGTCGCACCATCTCCCCCATCCCTGACGCATAACCTGCTGCTCTGCTCCTAACAGCCGACCACCAGCAACCTAGACATTACACACCATATGAGGCAATAACACAAGTACAGTCTCGAGCTCCTGATGATGGACATACAATTGCCCGAAATACGTTGAGCAGATTATAGTGCAATAAAGCATTCAGTAGCATCTATATGGTTTTCTTCTCTACGCTTATACTACGATGCATGGACAAACATACATCAAGTTCCTCCATAATATTCGATAAACATCAATACAGTATCAAATACTGTCGAAAGAATTTAAAATATTTTACAATGAATTATTCTAGAAGATTTCTAGATAGTGGTAGAAATGAAAAAAATGCATTAATCCAAAATGTTGACAAAGTGTTGTACTTTATGTTTTAATTTCGGTGAGGATTTGTACTTTGTTGCATCGTGTAGTGCTGCAGGTGAAAGCGAAGCTTCGGACAAGCGTATAACCTCAGTCCTCAGGATAGACAGTGGAAATAACATGTTCATGTTAAAAGCTACTACCAACCACCATGCTACGCAGTTTCTTAACCGAAGAGATTACAATATTTTAAAAACAACATTGACATGTAAGAGTCTCAGAAATAACTCGTATTCGTTCTGACGACGTCTCGGCGTGTGTGTAGCTGTTTAAACCAATATTTGTGAACACCCTGCTAGCTAATTTAACGTAGTGGAAGATGGAGGCAGATGGTTAGTCCAAAACGTCTGTGACTAGCTATCAGATTACCCAACCTAACGATCCAGAATGCAGCAACATTCAGAGCATCAGTTACATCTGCGCATGAGCAACGTGCGATGAAAGCCGTGGACTATAGGTCTGCACGAACCCCATCCATGGCAACAAAGCGGTACGTGTATAGCATTTTATTGATTGGGCCTATACAATTCTGATGAACTGATTTAAACTTTTGTGTTTTTATTACATGGAGTTCAGTTGCAACTCACCCAGACACACGGAGAGCTTAACTACAGTAATTTCCGTACATAGTGTGTAAAAAATATTATACCTTACGACGTGTTTGAGTAGGTTTTGGAAATAACCTCCTTCAGCTCTGAGACATGCTTGATTCCGAAAGAAATGAAACACACAGAAAACTTATTCTAAATTTCTCATAACATTTTTCATACGATTTTCTGCACATACCGCTATAGGTTATAGCGGTGAAAATAGCTTTCTATTAAGTAATTTTTGAAAAGCGGCGTTACAGCGAGAATTGCAGCTGATTGAATAGACCTGAATAAATGTCGATGTAAATTGAACTCACATTCGCTATTCAGTGTTACTTTTGTTTTGCAAACAGTGTTTCGCAAAGTGCGTAAGTTAAATAGTGGCAGATGCTAGGATGACTGCGAATTTCTGTAGTAAAACCAACAAGATATACCAAAGTAACATATTTATTTTATTTTGGAATGACACTCTACATGTTTCGGACGGTCTTTCCGTCCATGATCAGGAGTTAAAGACAGTACATACAGAAACAGGAATTTGTCAAACAGATTCTGTTGTCTGTAGACAGCAGTATCTGTTCGACATATGCTTGTTGCTGTATGTACAATCTTGAACGTCTGATGATGGACGGAAAGACCGTCCGAAACATGTAGAGTGTCATCCCAAAATAAAACAAATTTGATGCATTTGCGCATCTGGTTGGTTTTACTACGGAAATAATATTATGATGCACGGCCCTTTGAACGTCAAAGATGACTGTGAATGTAGTTAAATGTAGAAATGTATTTAACAGCACTTCTCTGGAGAGAGCGATGAAAACCATACATCAAAAAGTATGTAATAATGATTGCCGTTACAATATAACTTCCAGCACAAGGTGGAATTTTGAACCACACAATCTCTACTTTTGTTATTCTACATAAGCCTACTGATTTCTTTTCGTGTGATATAGAGATTAAGAGAGAAATTCGGTCAGTCAATCTAGACAAAGTGTAGTTGTGATTTACTGTTACCATATTCTCTCTTCACGCGGATGTTTCTTTTTAACACAGACCTGATGGCCTTAGTTCAATATCTTTCAATATACCTCATATTGCATTGAGAAAAACCAAAAGAAACGCTCTCTTCTCTGACCAGAAAGAATCTATGATTTTTGCTTACGAGGCAAACCTACCGAAAAGTTGTAAAGAGACAAAATGTGTGCTAAGTAAGTAAATGGAAATTTTGGAGTATAAGTCGGAAGAAAAGAACAGGCATTAGCGATCTAACCTCTTAGTAACTATTGGCAGCATTCTAAATTAATAATAAATTTATAATTCATCACTTGTAACAAACATCATGCCTTGCTGTTTTTGCTGTAGACAGAGTGTGTTGAAGGACCATGACGTAATAATACCCAGCGATTGAATGTTTCTAATATTCTTAATTTTAAACTTTCAAACAATGACGTAGTAAGAGTCTATGATTTTGCATGGAAGTACAGTTTTTTGTTTCTCCCGTAAGGAAGAACAAAGTTTGAGGATGCATGAAAAGAGGTATATTCTGGTGGCAGACTATAAGCAGACACAATGAAAACTTTTTCTACAAAAGTGCTATCTGTCGTCTACTACACAGATTCTCGAAGGCAGCGGATGTTTCATTTCCCAGATTATCCTTATGTCGAAGTAAGACAGGAAGGTGCTTTTACTGCCTATATTACGTTCGTTACAGCGGTATGAGCAGCTATTCTTGTACTGAGTAGATTTTCTTTACATCCAAAGCACATCGGAGATTCTATCTACGAATGAACGTGACCCTGCCGCTTCTTGTGCTGACAACCCTTCGTCCTAAGCGTTGAATGTGGGATGATGTTCAGAAAGAGAGAAGAAAATTCTTGCGGCCTTGACTTCACAAAATGTTCCCCGCAGAACGGCGAATAAATCCCAAAAGAATCACAAGGAAAAGGACAAAATAAATATTTCATTGCTAGACTGTAAATCTAAAATACTTATACTTTGCAATTCTGAACATTTAATTCAACACATTTTATATTCGCCATCAGATATGTGAACAGTGCTCTACAGTATTAGTTGAAGCACATCTTTCATAATTTTGATGAAGATCTTAATTGCAATTACATTTAAATCCACATTCACAGTTGACGTAATTCTATAGGATTTATCCTTTTGTGTACACGTTTTTGACTCCCTCGAAAAATTAACACAAGCACACACAGGGCATTCGTACCTGTACTTGAAGGCCAATGGAAAAAGAGGTGTATAACTAAATTAAGGGGAAATGAAACTCGCAAGGCTTCCTTCACTTTTGGTTCTAAATATTCTTAATATCTTCTACTGTAAATAAACGGAAGTATTTATTTACCAGTACATAACATTTCTTATAGTCAGAGTGATATTTGCTACGTGGAACATCTTGTTACATAAAACAGAGTAATAAAAACAGGGTCAGATCAGAAACTTTTTGGCCCGTCATCGACACTAATATTTGCATCCTGCTGAAATCACAAAGTAGTCAATAGGAGTATGTGAAGGTTCTTTTTATATAAAGATTCTTAATATATCCGCCAGTCACGTTGTGATCAATAAGCGTCAAGGATACACGCGTAATAACAGAACTTACTGTATATATATAAATACACACATACTTACATACATACATACATACATATTATAATTGCATACATATATTTCTCAAGGAGAATGAGGAATCGAAGATTTCTAGACAATTGGGACATGAAGGTGGCAGATTGTCAGCTGTAGGCACCGGTCTCTTTACCCCTCCGGGCCCCCCCCCTACCCAAGGGCAGATATTTGTGGTGCAGATTTATATTATAGGCTGAGTCGACACCAGGACCATAGTGCGGCCGGAAGGATTAAGTCATTTAAAAATCCAATGACCTTATCGGGAATGGAACCCGCGATTTTCCGGCTTGTAACGCAGGGCTCAACCAACCGTGCCAACGCGTTTCCAGATTGTATACATTGTAATTCAACATTTTTCTAACATTATTTATTTCAATTTAGCAAGTTTAGTCACTATTATAAATACTTACAACACTTGCTGGTAGCACGTTTATCGGAAAAACAAATGTATATTTCATGTTATTATGGAGAACACAGGGAGACAGAGCAGAACATGTAGGATGGAATGGGAGAAAATAAATACATACAAAATCCTAATCAGAATACTTGCTGGAATAAACCACTTGGAAGATGCAAGACTCAGATACATCTTTAGAGCTGCATAGGTTTAAGCCATTTGGAAGGCAACATTAGTTTAAACAAAAATAATTCCTGAGACAAAAGTAATAGTCTATAGATACGAAGAGTAAAATAGATTGAAATAGCCCGGAATAATAGTTTTCTTTTTATTTACTTGAATTTTCTTTGTGTAAATCCACTGGACATGCGATTATATAAGTCTTTCAAATACATGCCTTCCTGTAACTTTCATAGGTCCGTGTATCGCTAATATATTCCCAGAATACAACCAAAAAGATGCGACGTTTCTCAATTTTTTCTGTAAGTCGCTCTACATGTTTAGAAGGTTTTACCGTCCATCATCAGGAGTTCAAAACTGCACGTACAACGTCAGGTATTGGTCTGACAAATACCTGATGCTGTATGTGCAGTTTTGAGCTCCCGATGATGGACGGAAAAACCGTCTGAAACATATAGAGCGTCTTACAGAAATAAATAAATTGAGAAACTTCGCATCTTGTTGGTTGTACTGTGCGAATACGTGCCCTCCTTTTATGGTTTTCGTTTAACAGTCGCAATTTTACCATACCCAACATTTAAAAGGATAAAAAAATGTTGAATTACAAAGAGCGATTCAAATGACAAGAAATATCGGAAAATACCTTATTTTATTTTAGATAGTGTACCACCTTATGATTAAGTAAGGCAGTACTGGTCAGTGAAAATAATTAGGTCTAAGGGCGAAAGAATTGTTGTAGATCTCCGAAGATGAAATAATATTTCTCACTTATTAACGAACTGTAAACCTCACAAGTTAAATAGTTTATGAGTACGTTATTCTTTATGACTTTGCTCATGTATCTAACAAGTCACTTTGTGATAAAATATTTTTATTAGCAACTTTGCCCGATATTTCGTGATATAATTTATTCGTCACTCTGAAAAAAATACGAGTAGAGAATCAACAAAATTTTCTAAGGGAATGTAAAAATTGGATGTCGTGTAAAGATTTGCTATTTGTTGTATGAGGCTGCGGATTGAATGTTAGGGAATTGTTATTTGATTCTCGGCACGGACACTGGTTTCTTCTCGAGAGCCTCTTTGTGGCGTGGTATTCAGTTAAGGGAAGAGAGTGTTTTGCTCTCATCCCACTTGCAAATGGTCTAATAAATTTTATTCTTCGTGAGAAATTAAAAAATCGATACAAATAAGATCATAAAAACAAAATTATTTTCATAAAACAAATGACTTTAAATAATAATTTTATAAGTTTTCATCAGGAATGAATGAATTTTTAAGAGTATTAAGTACGAAAACCCTGTGTACGTACAGATAGCACAGACCATTCCGTCATTGCTGTATAGTGGCGTGGTTGGTATTCTGAGAAATGTAAATATACTGTGTAGGAAAACCGCTGAGTTTTCTAATGTTACAGCATTTAGTGTATGTAGTAACAACAATACAGAGTAAACAAATTAAAATTAAAGATGAGTGGAAATTGGATGTGGAAGTGTAGAGGAAGTGGTTATGGCCGGTTGTCACAAGCAGAGTATTCAAATTCCAACATTCCCCTCCTAGCATAACATTAAAAGCTAACTCGACAAAACTGCATATCTCTTCTCTTTCATTTACGGTGGGAAGATTGAATGACGTCTGTTCGCTCACGATTTTAGTTACATTTTAACATGAAACCCATTTCGAATTAGTGTCCATCTGTACCGTCATGTTGGGACGTTATGTGTACACTCAGGACAACATGAATTACAGAGTCCAACCCTGCGCTGTGAATGGACAATGCTGCAGAATCGTACTTTGCGTGTGTCAGAATGAGATTACAACACTGGAAAATATTTAGTGAGATAAAAATTTCATCGTATATTTATCCTTATATTGTTACATAGTTAATGTCTGTTTTTTTTCTCTGTGATAGTGAATTAACTTTTAGAGAATAATTGTTATTATATGTAACAGAAAGTTTAACAATAAAGTGTCTGAACTCTTCTCCTCGACCAGAATATTAAAGTGTTCCATGTTCTTCCTACAATAAAGAGTTATTATATTTCAGGATAAAATTCGCCGAGTTTTCTTTTTAATGATAACACACGATGTTCATTATGTGGTACGAAACCAGTCTTTAAACATAAACTAATTTCAATGTTCACAGGATTAACTTACCCGACAATGCTGTTCTTACAGTGACAACAGTTTACAGTCAAGGACTGGCATGTGTGTGTGATGTATGTGACAAATACTTCAGCGTGAAACCGACATAACACAGTTATATTTAGATGATATGCATTTATAATCATAAAAGGTCTCCCTTTTTATTCTGTACGGAATATATATTCAAATGTATAGAGATAATACTGTTGCTACATATCCTGTTCATGTCATCCATTTCGTAATAGTTAACAACAGCGAAACACTGTAATATTTTCATTTAATGTACCGTGCTGTGTTACAGGGATGCAATAATGTAATATCGATGGGCGTATAGAATGTAAATATAAAGAAAGTGGGGACAGAATATAACACGGCATTAGAATGATAATAATATGCGAAAAATAAAATTAGGAAACTGTAACTGTAGAATTTAGTAAACTGTGAAAACTTTACAGTGATATCGATATGAAAATATGAAGGAATCCAGTTATAAATTTCTCATGAATTCATACTAAAGATATGCGATTAACAGTCATAATTGTTACGAAGTCTGTGTGTCTGGTTAAAATAGGCCAACTTATGGCTCTAGTTTAGCACAACATAAATTATACATATCGCGACTGACTACGGGCTGGACGGTCCGGGTTCGAATCCCGGTGGGGACGAAATTTTCCGCCCATCCAGACCGGCCCTGGGGCCCACCTAACCTCCTGTAAAATGGGTACCGGGTCTTTCCCGGGGGTAAAGTGCGGCCGGGGCGTGCTGCTGACCACTCACCCCCTTCTAGTGCCGCGGTCAGGGAAGAGTAGAGCTATATCTCTACCCACCCTCTGGGCCACACCGGGCCTGTAACGGAATCACTTTACCTTTTATATATATATGTTACGTGGAGCAAAGCGTTATGTAGTTATCTTATCCTGCTTGGGAAATGCTGATTATTCAAAAAAACAATTAGACATAAATTTTATTTGATTAACTATCTAACGCCATATCCTTATACTGACCAGATCACACAACGTTGACCGTAAACCCACAACACCTAATTCTGGTAAAGAGCAAAGAGTCATGCAGTTGCGAAGCAGGTCGACGGGATTTGATAAGACTGCAATAATATGTCATAAATTATTCTCTGTGCCTTACGACAGTAAATCCAATGGGTAATTGAACTACTTCTTTAACAAGGAGCAGCTGCATCATTTTTCTTTGTTTTATCCCCCCTATACGCTACATTGATTATGATAAATGTTTCTTACTTCTTTACCTCCTCATGTCCTAAATTCCATTCTATATCAAGTACAGGGAATGTTTCTGCACGTCTTATCTAAAGACCTCCATGGGGGAATCAGAAAGGAGCATTACAAATTCAGCCGCCATCACGCCGCGAGCTATAATCTTAACCCCTGTGCAGTCTGTTTCTCCCACCCTTTTCTACAGAAGCCTCTCCAAACAACGTACAAATTTCCACCACCGCTGTTTTCACACAAGATAATTATATTTTCCTCCATCTACTTATCTACTGGGTACCAAATTCGTAACTTCATCTTTAGTCGCAGTCGCGTGTTACACAGAATGGTGCAAAGAAGACGAAAATTTCCATGAGTGAATGCGGTATATTTTTTCAGGCAGAGAAATATAAGACATGATGTAGTGTCACTATTCTGTTGTCTATAATAAAGTCGCACTTACAGTCACAGATACGAATTTTACGTTCAGGTGACCGTACATCGTCATAAATTCTTATAATAGAACTAACTAGAGGAACAAATTACTCAAATTAATTTTTGAAATAAAACTATACATGTTTCGGACAGTTAATCTGTCCATCATCAGGAGTTTTTCACTGTAAACACAGCAAATTCGTATGACATATACCATTGCTGTGTGTACAGTGAAAAAAATCCTGATGATGGACAGGGGAACTGTCCGAAACATGTAGAGTTCTATTCCAAAAACAAATTTGAGAAATTCGTGAATATAGTTAGTTTTATTAAAAGAAGAAGTCACAGATACTTCTGACATGTGACAGTGACTGTTGTAAAGAATGATTTAAGAAGTACTGACGTTTCCTTCGATAATGTACCCTTGTATCTGACGATAAACTCCTTTTTAGAGTGTACACATAATACATTCTCCTATACTAAATAATAGGACTGTACAAGACAGGGTAAAACATTACACGCAACGTAAAAAATAAGTTGGTAAATAAATTATTTTGTTCCTGTTGTCAAAAAGGTATTCAATGCGGCAGACCCCTTCGTAAGTGAGTCGTGCAGCTAATTAAGAAACTGTCAGCGTTTAATTGAAGTCGAAGATTCATTGCAGCGTTAAAATTTTAATCTATCTACAGCCAAATGAATAAAACCCACACTGTCAGATCCTAATTCTTGAAGAATAATGTGAACATTACCCTCTAATCTACGTTTACGTCTCAAAAGTGATGATAGCCACTGTGTTAACCTAAAATATTCGAGGAGGAACTAAATTACAAGTGCGCTTGTTCTGGGGTTCACACCTGTCATGATTTTGTAAACTTTAGATAGGGAATTTTATCTATTTATTGCAATTATGAATTCATTCGTTGCTGGGTGACAATATGACAATTTCGTCTTTTAAAGTTAACGTTACAAACGTTCATAGTCGCATTACGCCTTCTATTAATTAGAGGCACATTTTTCGATATTGAACAGTCCCATTTCGGAGGAGAAAATGAAGTTTCATTTCTTCGTAATTATCGCCGTGTTTCTGGAGAGAACAGAGGTTACATGGTAACAGAAAAAAAACACACTTTCACCTAGGTTCCTTAAGGAGTTTCCACAACTTTTTAAAAGACTTACTCGTCTTTGTCTTTCTTCTTTCTTTCCTGCCTGTTTGAATAGGAAAGAAGACTACTGAAAAACCGAAAATCAATGGTTAATTTCTAGTCAAAAGTATATCAACAACCGCAAAACACATTTTTCATAAACGTGAGAGATGTTCTTTTTGCAGAAATATTAATCTATATGCAAAGTAGAGTATCATAGTACCTAGAATGTCAAAATATTCAAGACAGTTTTTAGGGGATAAACCTACCACATCCATTTCAAAGTCACAGTACAGCGCCAGACTTTTCTCACTATGATACTAAACACATAAAAGAAAGGGTAGTTTGGGCTTGTATAAACTTGTGAGAGATTGCAGGGGTTTATTTAAAATCTGTCTACTAAAGCAGCAAGGAAAATGTGAAAAGAATAACCAGTAGTATTCTTGTTTACAGATTCTCTATCTTATTAAAGAGTCAACATTTTAAAAATAACTTATCAGATTAAAGTAACTTACGTAACGTAAATGAAGCTGCAGCATGCTGCATCTTGTCTCGTCGTTCACCTCAAATTTCATTCTTCAATGTGACGAATTATATGCCCTACGTGAAAATTAGCATCGCAGGAGAGAAACGTTTTTACTTAAATAAGCGATTTTATATTTATTTGTTAAAAATAAAAATGTATTGTTATGGAACCTACAGAAGAGCCTTCATCACCACCACCACCACCACCACCACGACTAAAATCACCACTGTCACCACCACCGGTTATTTATTTTCTTTTGCAAGATAACTGGAAGTGTTGATTGCCAGTAATCCATAACTCTGTGACTTTATGTTAGGTTAGAGAAACATGTAGATCTGTGATTGAAGCATTATTAGTTATGGGCCGGATATAGTCAATGAAGCCAGTGCATTTGTCTTGTATTATATACTTTACGAAGAGTTAAAAACAATAATGTAATACTTGTTTTGCAGTAAAACATCTTATTATTCATATGGGAATATATTTTGATATATTAGCCTAAACCCAATTCGTTTCAATATATGCACAAATGTTTTCACTCTACGTCTCACAGAATACTCTGTAAATAAATTTAATTTTTAAGAAATAAATTTCAGTAGTTTCCCAGTCGTAAATGATGCAGATGAAGAAGTTCTCAAATGTTGAAGTGTCTTGAATTTGCATTGAATCGCGACTGGGCTAGGACTGGTTGGTTAACAGTGGGTCATGACGTGGGTGAAAGTGCTCCGACTTTGTGTCCAGATGACAACTGAAGCTGGTTTGTTTGAAGTTGGTGCTACAATAGTATATACAGAGGAGTCCAGTTAAAGTACAGTTGGAATGGTAGCCCAGGTAAGCGATTATAGTGTTAAAGTGTTGTGAAAAATGCAGAATTGCCTCAGGTAAATTTCTTCCCACGGGATGCCCGAAACATCTTCTGCATTGTACGTCTATACAATTCTGTTTATACCAATCCATTTGGGCTTTGATCAGGGTGGAGTCTCAGCCTTGTGAATCCTAACCGTACCCTCTAATTAGCTATTTATGACGTTATGCCTCCTTCCTTATATGGTCACAAAGATTCCGTTTGGTTATTAATTGTATCCTACTGACCATCGGGACCAAACCTAATATGGTAATGGAGTTGCCACTTTCCAGAACTGATCTTGTTAGAAGCGTATCACAAGATGACATCAGACCATTCACAACGCTTATCACATCTCACCTCATTTCACAAATATAACACTTTCTTTGCAACATCTGTCATCTCTACACTATTAGAAGGGAAACATGCATAATACCTTTGGGTTTGCTTTTAAGTATTATGTTGACAGCATTAAAGCTTAAGACTAACGACTGGATTATCAGTGACAATGATAAGTACTGAAAGAAGGCTTCAACATGCTCTCTTGCTCTTTATCACACTCAACTCTTCCACTCACAACTTTTACAATCTCCCACTTTTTGAAAAAGATTTGGGTTCCCTGATATAAATTTCATTATCTTTCTCCTTTTCTTTCCTTGCTTTTTGGTTTCTTTTGGAATTCCGTTAATTCCCAATTCTCGCTTACTCTAGAAGGGTATCTCTGTCTAGGTTCTGGTGGTTCTCCGTATTGCAATGGTTGGAATCCTCAAAGTGTCGGCACGTACGGAATTGGAAGTACCTGGTGTAAAGGGAGAGGTCTGACGGATCTCGCTATACTGAACCGTAGCTGCCTTAAAGTTATTAATTATGCTACATCGTTCACTGGTGTGACTTATACCCTCCTTTGGTGTCCACTTGTCTCATACACAAAAACACATTTTCTACAAAATGTACAGAACAGCAGCAACAACAAATAAGTGTTATAAAGAATACAATGGATGTTACAATAGTTCCCCAAGTAATGGTAAGTACCTTAAAGTTTTCGAACCGTTCTGCTCGTTCTGCATTATTTAACTCTTGAGTGTCCTCAATCTTTACACTTGTAGTTTTTAAATCTTCTACAGATGACAAAATATTCGTCAACATTTTTTACTAAGGGATTTCATAAAATTATTCTCTCTGAGCTGGGATTAAACAACAGTGTATGTCCACGAGCCAACTGGTAACACATCATCTTGTGAGTTATTGCGTATGAGAGTGGACAAGGCAAGTATGTTACTATGTGTAGAATATCCCTTGCATCGTGGAGATAAATACAAATTTCCACGCTTTTGAGAGGTTAACTGAAATTTCTCTGCCCAACACAATATAGTAATTAAGAAATTTATAAAATTGTTTATGAATATAAGTATTCAGTTTTTACATTTAATTAAGTAACATCAAAACACATTCCACAGAGAGTATAACCTTATACAATACATTCAAAACCGTACTAAAATATTTCTTAACATCATCTATTGTCAGATTACACAAACTAACCATGCCAAAATTTTTAGAAAAATGAAATATTTTTAACTTTATAAGGTCTATTGGGCTGTAGTTCGAACTCATTCGATATTAAAAAATGGCTACGAAACATATTTTGTCTAATTTTAAGGAGGTCTAAAATAAACTTAAACCCACCTTCAAAACACAAAACATAACTAAAAAAATCAAATTCATATCTGAAAATAATCTATCTACCTTAGGAAGTACGATATCGTTTTTAATTACCAATAATAATGGTGTCAAAATAAA
>Ga0123354_10012390_pt1 | contig 13215 bp, 6 predicted proteins | sample TergutLab28metaG_2_FD_97872 | JGI IMG/M metagenome (GOLD analysis project Ga0123354, IMG submission 97872) | Labiotermes labralis P4 segment gut microbial communities from Petit-Saut dam, French Guiana - Lab288 P4 | ecosystem: Host-associated > Arthropoda: Insects > Digestive system > Gut ...
ACACAGTTTAACGCTGCTTATGATATTACAAGTTCATTTTTCCAAGAGCTTTTTAAAATTCAACTACCGGATTTTCCTTCCAGACCAATGGGCTGCGTTCTGTGCACATTTTCATTATCTACGCTACACGGACAGCCGTTTCCAACACCACGGATGAGCACGTTAGCAATACGAAGTACATGTCCGGATATTCTACACAAGATTATTACCATGGATCGTCCCTATACTTAGTACTATCACCAAGGTTAATACTGTTTCTATGGTTCTTTCGATTCTTGTGCTTATGATGTGGAGTTGGTATAGTGACGAGACTACAGTCTGAACCTCCGAGAAACCGTAATTCGAGTCCTGGCTGTAGCAAGATGCTTGTCTCTTGTCCTACGCGCCTAGACCGGATCCTGCCCCATTCAACTCATGTTTAACATAAAAATCTACATTCTGCCTACAGATTGTAATCCCATATTTCTATGGCACGCAGAACGAGGAGCAATTATTTCCCTATACAGCACTAATTTATTAGCTTTTATAAGCGAGAAAGTGTGTGTTTACAGCGCGGTGCGAAGAGAAGTTTTAAGGACAATGCAGGTTAGTAATGGTGATTGAACGGTTAAGCCAGATTAGTTCATTCACGGTACCATTATTGGAAGCGACATTAATACGCGTGGCTTCTACTTAGATACACTGACGACATTTTCAGAATCACTTCACAACGAAACTGATTCCAGAGACTACGGTATTAGTTGTCATGGAATGGAGATGACAACGGAACGGATGGCCGGCAATAAAACGCGTGTGCATTTGCAATATGGATTATGTGGAAACAACCGGTGCTTTAAATGTCAGAGGAGCGATGCGAGAGTGTATATAATGCACCTGACATCAAACCGCTGACCGGCAGCAGCAGCAGCACCACCTAGTGTCATGTTGTGGCACACTACACTAATGAACCTGTCCGCGGAGCGAGCTTCAAATGCATAATGCGTTACCTTGCTGTACCTAGACAATCCGACACGATGTGTTACAAAACCTCCTCCTGGTCCCGACTGACGAGAATCAGTAGGAAAAGAGGTGTTCCTTCACAGTGAAAGACATCTGTGTACTGCCGTGGTGTACAAATATTTAACGCTCAGAATTTACCTCAGAAACGCCACGCGAATGGAGAAGAGACCTGCTGTCCACCTGCATGCTTGGAATCGATGAAGAACTCACGTCTGTACACCAATCCCAAAACTGAACAATCCGGAAACAAGTTACGAAATGCACGCAAGTGCGCTAGCATACAGATCTGATGTTCCGGGCAGTTCATGATGTGCGCATATCCTAGCAATGGCGCTACAGCCACTCTCGACTTATTACATGTGTCCGGAGAGACTGAGGCAGATTTTACTAGACATTCCTCAGGGATTCAAACAAGCGTAAACAAGGACAATCATCATCATAATAATACAAGTATAAAGACGGACAACACGAAACATAATTTCCGAAACACGTTGAATGATTGTATTCCTCCAAAGTAATGACGCGCGTTTTCCATTTACTGCACATATAAATGTTACTTCCGTGTCACTGGTCTTGTGCTGAACAATTGTGGGAGGAACATCCACCAAGAATTAGTAAATGAGACCAACCTGTAGTCTTAAATTGCAGTACTCCTGTCACTTTATGATGTTAACGTTAATGAACGTTCACTCTAGTGCAGGCCATGAAGACCCAGAGGGGAAGCAGAGGTATAGCTCTACTCTTTCTTTAACCTCGGCGTTAGATGTGGGTGGGTGGTCAACGCCACGCCCCGGCCGCTTTACCACTGGGAAAAAGACCCAGTACACATTGTACAGGAGGCAGGGTGGGCCGCAGGGCCGGTTCGGAGGGGAGCGGAAAACCTCGCCCACACCGAGCTTCGATTCCCGAAAAGCCCAGCCTGTAGAGAGTCGCTACAGCGACCACGCTATCCTGGTCCACTATATTAATGTTATTAAGCACTTAAATTACTGTTAATATAAAGTGAAACACACGTCTCAACAGTCACGTTTTAAAGTGGCACAACATCACATTTTGTGTGGACTACACTTGTACAATATTCAGGGTCTCCGGTCAGTTTCAAAACGTACAATTAATAAATACGTGGCGCAGATCTCAACTAAAAGTGCGTCCTGGACGTATCAGCACTGTCCCGAAATTCAAACTCTGTACACGTAAGTTGAACAAGCATCATCAACTGGTGCACTGGAGAGTGTGAGACTGTAGTCTTTGCTACATAATTTCTTCGAAATAGTGAAGTTAAAACAACGATAACTTGAAGAATAAAAAACCAACTAGATGTCACTTGTTATATTTACTTTATATCCGGGCTGCTGGCTTGCCGGCAGCCCGGATACCACCCTGTCCGAACCGCACCCCAACTCCAACACACAGCAATCCAAGAACAATACAGCCAATGTGGTAGTTCAACAACATAGTCGCAAACTCCTGAAGATGGACATATTAATGCCCGAAACATGTTGAGTATCTAAAAAGTAAAGTAAATATAACAAGTGACATCTAGTTGGTTTTTTTATTCTTCAACTATCACAATGATGTACGGTCCAATAAACATCAGATTCACTGATAACTTATTTTACATCACACGGATGTAGGCAAAACTGCTTTAGGGCGTAGATTAAAGCCAAATGTAGGCCGTGAGTTACAAGCAACAATGTCACTGACATTTAACACAAACAACTGTAGATGCTCATATCGCATCACACGGAATGCTAGCCTCAGCACGAATGTCACCTCACAGCAGTGACAGTATCAATACTTAATACCGGCCACTCACCTGCTGCTACTCCTGTTAATCTGACGCAAAGAGACCGACAGGATTGCCTCGCCAACCACCAACATTTTTCCCATTAATCACCCGTCCACGTGCTAAACTGAATACCTCGCAGCGAAAGGAGAGTCGACTGACTCTACCTTCACAATTTACAAGCATAAACAAGTGCTTTGACTCACCAGTTCGAATTCCATACCTGTTAAGCTCAATGCATCAGTCACTTGGATAAACACACTAACACACAAATGACGCGACTATCCAACAATTTGAAAATTAACCAGTGGGCAGGGTAGCTCAGTCGGTATAGCGACTGACTACGGGCTGGACGGTCCGGGATCGAATCCCGGTGGGGACGAGATTTTCCGACCGTCCAGACCGGCCCTGGGGCCACCCAGCCTCCTGTAAAATGGGTACCGGCTGACCCCCACACCCCCATCTAGTGCCGAGGTCCTAGAAAGAGTAGAGCTATACCTCTACTCACCCCAAGGACCTTCGTGGCCTATAAAAAGGGTGAGACCTACCTACCTGAAAACCAACCAGAATTCTGGGCAGTAGGCATAAAGCATACTTTCTAGTCCCATACATACATTGCAACACTGCTTATGTTACTACTACTAATAGTAGTAGTAACAGTAGTAGCAGCAGCAGTAGTAGCAATAACTGCATTCATCACATCTTGCGTACTACGAACTGTCTTCTACAACACGTTACTGAAGAAGAGACAGAGGGAAGGAAAGAACTGACGGGAAAACGAGGAAGAAGACGTAAGCAGATACTGGATAACCTTACAGGAAAAGAGAGGTTACTGGAAATTGAAAGAAGAAGCAATAAATCGCACTCTGTGGAGAACTCACTTTGGAAGAGGCTATGGACCTTTCGTAAGATATCAAAATGAATGAGTAGTAGTAGCAGCAGCAGCAGCATTCGTAGTAGTAGTAGTAGTAGTAGTAGTAGTAGCAGCAGCAGCTGCAGTAGCAGTAGTTATTATTGTCGTCGTCTTGTTAATTAAAATAACTTGCTTCTTATGTAACACCCTGTATAGGTTAAACATGTAGTTTATAACGTCACAACTTCGCGCAGTCATCATGTCTGTATATGCTGACTTCGCGAACAGTGTTTCATATACAGTGGGTAAATATCGTTTACTGCGCACCAAATCACAAGCGTCCAACTCCAATAATTTCTTAATTATCACCATAAAATCGCAGGTTAAGGAAGATTTTCGTACGACCGTCATATAGTTTTAAGTTGCTTATCTTTACATGATTTTCCTTACATCATTTTACGACTCTCATAAAGTAAGGGGTGGCACTGTCGCTTCTGCCTGACAAGTTCGCGCTCCACCATGGTATGATTATTGATTGCAGGAAATCCAAGCAATTCGGCCTTCGGGTGTCTTCCAATGGCATAATGTTTGTGTTACGTTTCGGGAAGACTTGCCAGCGGAACCAAAAAGACGACATGTGGCGGCACACACAAACACAAACCCAGACAGGATGGTTATCTCATATGCATACTTAGCAGGCGCCTTAGCATCCTGGCAGAGCTCCTATTAAAATTGCTCTTCCTGTCCGTCCGTGGGTACTTACGTAACATCTCGAGAACCACCGACAAATATCATGAACTACAATTATGAAGGATGTAATCTGCCGACATTTACTCGTGAAGTTTGTTTAAATCGCAGACACAATAAATATTGCACTAACGGTTCCATACATGGAAATTCCTGGCCCTCAAAATATAATGACTATATACTGTATATCCTCTCGGGGGTATGTTAAAATACCTAGCTAGGTTGTCGGATTAGGAGTGCTGGTGGGCCATGGTAACCCGTCTGATTCCTGTGGAATATTAAGTAAAATCGCGGTTCCTTTAGCACACAAAATGATCTGGACTCTATCTACAGAATTCCCAAACAGAATTTTCTCACCTTCAAAATGCGTGCGCCCCCCCCCCCCCCCTTTTCCACTTAATCCTACACCTGCCCCCCCCAAAACCAGGGAAACACTTCACCTTCCAAAATTCCCCAACACAATTTTCTCCCCTTCAAAAATCGTTCCCCCCCCCCCCCCCACTTTTCCAATTCATCCTACATCTGACCACCCCAAGATCAGGTGAAGACTTCACATTACAACATTCCTCATTATTAACTTTTTTTTCCACCCAAATTTCACTACCGGTGTTCGAATCCCGGTTGGGAAAAGAGATTTTTCTCATTTCCAAAACGTCTATTCCGGCTGAGGGGCTCACCAGCTTTCTATTAAACGGACACCAAGTTTCTTTCCCGGGGATGAAGCGGCGGTGACCTCCATCTAGCACCGACGTTAAGAATGGGTGGAGATGTATCGCTGTTCCTCCTACGTGCCTTAATGGCGTGGACACAGACAACTAAACAAGACACTGCTGTTTAATTTCTGATTTGCTATCATAATATTTCGACGTAACTTCGATATACTGGGCATCAGGCACAGCTACAAATGTATCGATTACGCACGTATTGTATATGCTGTCGGATAGTGTCATACCAGGTCTGTTGTGCTGTATTTATTTATGAGCAGCCAATATTCTGTCTCTATAAATTTTGAACCCCTCGTTTTCTTATAACGACATTTCTTAATTCTCGTATAGGAGATAACAAAATTTTGCACAGTGATATTTATAGTTTCCTGGACCATAAACAAACAGGTCATAATCTTCTGGGATGTGATGCTGTGTGGTCTGGTAGACAGGTACGCCAAAAGCGTTCGTACCCGTATACCAAGTTACACGTCGTCACGTAAGAAAAACCCGTAATATTCAGACTTTGTACATATTCAATTTATCGCACATAGTCATAACCTCTACGTTTCGCATCGTCGCCACGTTTATGCGTTAAAAAAGTTTCATACATAGCTAAAAATTTTCTTCCCATGGCGCAACAACCCCTAGTGGTCCAGGGCCTCCTCATTATCGAGGCTTCAAGATCACACCCAACTAGACACACCACACTCGATAGGACTCCTCTGGACGAGTGATCAGCCCGCAACAGAGACCTCTACCTGACAACACACAACACTCATAAGAAACAGACATCAATGGCCCCGGCGAGTTCGAAACCGCAATTCCAGCAAGTCGGCGGGCGCAGACCCACGCCTTAGACCGTGCAGCAACTGGGACCGGCAATTAGTAGGAACACTGAACTGATTTCTCGATACAAATCTCATATGATTAAATGCAATGGCCCATATCTTTTAGAGAAAAAATCTCCCATGTGCGCTATATTGCTAATTTACATGTTACAAAAACTAGCAGAGCCTATATTATATAGGCACATACACAGGTCTATAGATGGATGGATGGATGGATGGGTGGACGGACGGACGGACAGACAGAGAGACAAACAGACAGATAGATAGATAGGTAGATAGACAAACAGACAGACAGACAGACAGATAGATAGATAGGCAGGTAGACGGATACAGATAAAAAACACGGCATTAAAGACGGTATATTCTGGGGAGATTTAGTACCACACATAATTCCAGCCCCGACATTAAGGGCATCAGTTTTCTTCACACCTAAAAAATTCGCGAGCCCGGTCATGTTGTTTTAACAAAACTACAAGAAAGAAAACGGAAGACAATGGAGGGGTCTCCAGCGGATCAATGTTCTGCAGAACTCCATGAAAATCGATCAGTTGCTCGAGACGTTCAGAAACACACAGTGCCGTGATCTGACAGGCATAATTTACTACCATAAGGAAGGACAGCAAGTAGGATGAAAAGGACCCTAAGCCTGTGTACTAGCTAGCACGTTGACAAGATGCAGTGTCGCCGGCTCCATGGCAGACACGTTTTATGATCGAACCTAACCTAATAACCCCACATCTACTGATAAATAATTCGTCGACAATTTCGTTCACGTCGGTTTTATCTCACAGGACATTTCAAGACTTACAAGTTTCAAATAGCACCTGCCCTCTTCTCCCAGTATAGCTAATTTACTCCTACTTCCAGACCTCATTAAACTCCTAGCCGTCTCGCCAACCTTGATAATTACTCATTTCGCGAACAATAAACACCGTTACGTGAGACTGGCATGATACCAACAGCTTCAGCCATTACGTACTGCAGTTGGCATGCAGACCTAAACAGATCGACGGTAATTAATGGTCTCTTAAACGGACACGCTCTCTTTGTTCCTCAATCGCCTTCATATTGTTAAACTGTTCAGCAAAAGAGATAAAATCCAACACCAGAAGTTCTAAAAATATTTACTTAAACATTTATTATGAATTTATCACACAGGAACAGCAAGGGGTCACACAAGACATCAGCACAACTTACAACCTAGGAATGCAGGTTTCATTTGTTTTCGCCTGTGTTCCAGCAAATGCCGAGATGAAGCACAAGTTTCAGGTTCCTACTGTAAACTTCTTAACCGTTCAAACCCCACTAGTTACTTTACGTACCAGCAAGTTTAACATTTAAAAGTTTATGTTCTAAACACAGCATATTTGTGTGTTGTGTACACATTGTAGAATGGTGATTACTGCCTTGTACAGCATTAGCTAGAGTTTTTACTGCGTGTTGCGAACTGAGTATTTAAATATAATTCAGGTCACTTTATTTAAAGGGTTTAGAACTCTCCAGATTTAAATTGATCAAAAACGATCCCCTTACTCTAATGAACACCAAATTATCCTGCATTTTCAGGACTCACCATGAACTAAAAAATATCTGAGACCCTCATATCAGGGCACTACTTATCATCATTCTAATATATTCGTTTTCACGTCACTGTGTATAGAAGGACGAGCAGGCGAAGCCTGGAAATCTCGTAACAAATTGAGGTTAATTTTCTGCACTACAAGCCCCTCCCCCACACCCCGGCCAACAAAAAAGCATGAACCTCTCATGTCTTCAAGGACTTGCCTTTCGTATTCTCTGCTGTTACTTACGTGTCTGTCTCTCGATCTTGGTCGTCAAAGAGTTAAAATCATATTCTTTTGCATGACAGTACTTCTACGCAGTGCAGCTGGTTCAATAGACACATCGAGAGGATACAGAGCAACCAAACGTCCTTAACGAAACTGCACGTTCAACGTCCCTACACAACACATACACACACACACTGTATGCATGAATGGTTTTTAATATGAGGAAAGAGAACGTTCCGTTACTTTCCAGAAGGAAGCATTCTGACGCCACACTTCCAGCAGTATGAATACGGCGATTATTTGAAAGTGTGCTACAAGAACATCTTTTTCTGTATTTCAAAATATGATGCGCCAACATACTGGTACCTTCCAACTGGAAGAACTGGTGAGCTTTCATATGCGATATTAAATTAGCTATGTCAACAGACCTGACGAATGCATGTGTTACAAATTAGTGATTCTAGGTATATAGAAAATAATTATTCAGTGTCGTCTAATAAACTACAAGGTCGTTCCGGTGAGAAAAACAGTATTAGTAACTCAAGTGGGCGGCCTGATGGGCGGATCATAGCCGCGGCAGACCGCGTGACAGAAAATGAAGAGATGAACCTCGAAATCTATGCTAGATTAATTTTTCTTGAGCCAAAGTAACCCGGCAAAAATTCCCAAAATAGCCCAAAACTGTTTAAATAAACGCCGGTACATAAAGTTAATTTTGGTAGGCCTTATCTTAAGGACACGAGTCGCATTGCTACAACTCGCCCACACTATCAAATAACAGCCTTAATACGAAGTTACTTTTGGGCCAGTTTCATCTCACACAAAGAAATCCGTTACAACGCCGATGTGAACCCAGACACACAGCAGCGTTCTAAATGGTGAATGCTTGCATGTTGGCGAGAGGATCCAGGAAGCTGGTGATTTAATGCGCCAAGACCGGAACTAGTGCTCATGCGTAGTTGATGCTGCTGGTACAGGAAGAGAAGACTGAGCTGAATGTCAAGAGTTCAGGGCCTTTTAAACTGCAACCCCATCCCGTACAGCTTGACCTGATCTGACCTGCAAAACTGTGATAGTCAAAGGGTCATTCTGCATTCAGCCCTACTGAAAATACTAACATCCACCTGGAAACCGGAAATCAACAACAGGCACTCGGAAAAGTATTATCACCTTCAGAACACTACAACTGTGCTGTACTCGCTCGAAAGCTATTCGCCCATTCCGTAAGTGGGATATGTGAGACCGAACTTTCCCGTCCTTTGAGTTGTCAAAGAGGAAGGGGGTGGTGGGTGAAAAAAACAAAAAATTTTGTCAGAAACCCTCCAAGGATGAGACAACTAGGAAGATCCATGCACACATAGGAAATGTCTTGCTAATAAAAAGGATCTTAAGGAAACAAGGCAGATTGTAGTTTGGATTGCAGTAGATGAGGACAAGGCCCAGTGGGGTTTCTTGTAGCTGCGTTAATGAATATTCGGGGTCTACATAAGGAGGGTAATTTCTTTATTAGTAAAATAACTTCCTCTGCCCTGTGCAGTTTAACCGCCACCTGTCCTTCGAATAATGTGACTATATTTTCATCGCAATTGCTACTACAATCTAGCCTTCTAATATGAATGAGAGAAGAGAAAATAAATTTAACGAGTTCCTCTCAAATGCTGGTACACATGTAACACACCAGGCTACAAAGGGCCATATACCGCAACACAGCAATCTTTAAGCAGTTAAACAGTTTCACAACACAAGCTGGACCCCATCCGACAGACAGGTAATGCGATTAAATCAAATGACAAGTTTGCTGTTGTGACATAATTTACGAAATCTGCAATTAACTTATCCCTCCACAACACATGATATGCATTCACTTACCTATTAGTTAGGTCAACATTACAGTTTATGTAAAAGAACAGCACTAAAATGCAAGGTAGAGAACCAACTGTCATCACGAGAAGAAAATAGTGGAAGGAATAATTTTATGCTTGGCTTGATTCTCGATATCACAAGTCAACCAAAAGGTAACCGGCGCAGAAATTTTAAAACAGTTACAGACCTACGAGTCAGTTATCAATTTATAAACTAGCTTTAATTTTGTTGTGATTAGTTTCAGTGTTCTGAAGACGACCTCTGTATGGAAGCAAAGAGTTAGGAACTTCTGCACTCCCATAGCAAAGACTTCTAGTCCCATAAATCTTGTGTTTTTAATGTTGGATTTGGATAATGTAAGTTTATAGTCTAACAGCAAATGCAATTTACTTGATGACCCTGTTTGCTGAGCTTGTGAACAGACGAGCACAGAATAAAGCCCCAGCGGAGACACTAAACTCACATTAGAACCTACTTTCTTTCCCAAAATATAAAAAAGAAAAACTAATGAGATCTTCATGATATCTGTTCTTGTCTGTTTGCGTGTCTCCCATTTCAAGTTTTGAAACAATCTGCACGAAACTTGATACTGTTATGCCACTGGACGCTAAGCCACACACGTTTAACTACCAAAACCGGTAGTAACAATGTGGTGGAAGCACGAAATTGCGAGGTGAGAGCGCTCTTTGCGACAACGTTGGATCTTGAAACGATGTCTAGTAACCGGTCTTCGAAAAATATGCAGTTTGTATTAAATATTATTTTTAGAATGTAAAGTACAAGGCGGAAACGCAAAAAACTTAATTTGCTCCCGATGTAACAGCGACAACTGATAACATGTTGGAGCTAAATGTAAAACTGTCACAGAGATAAATCACAAAAGTACTTAAAACTAGAAGTGGGGAATTACCAACATGGCGACCGTGCGAACTTTTAGTTGTATCTGACAAATTTTAAGTTCGTAAAATAATAATAATAATAATAAACACATCTGTATAACTAGAAACAATGCAATGTGAAAGCAAGATTTTCATTTAGTTTCGCTCGGATGTCCTGGTTCAATATGTTATATACAGCATGGACTACAACTGTTATTATTACTGTAATCACTATTATAATCATCATCACTATTGACATTATTACCTTTACAGAAAAAATATTAGGGCGGTACAAGTACCATTTCTAACATTTTAGAAGTCAGATACAACATCAAATATCTGTACCGTCAATATGTGTATTTTTATCAACTGGCAACATTTGTTGCGCATTTTTCAGTGTTATGATGCTTATTCTAAATTCCAAGATAATCGTTCAGCTGGTAGAAAGGCTGCAAGGTGGCATCTCACGCCTCTTTTCACATTTTTTTTAGGAAAGGAAAATACCTAACAAACGTAAAATTCGCGACAAACACAGCATTTTCCTGGATAAACAGAAAATTATGTTCTCTCCGTACATCGCGAAGTTTCCGGCGTGTATTTTGTTATGATGTAACATAGCAATTTGAACTGTCGCCACATAAATCTGCATCAGATTCACAAATGTATAATATCCGGTTGTCCAGCAGCAAAACGAGCTGCAAGCAGAGACGAAATTTTGCAGGGGTAAAAATCGTTCGAACCTTACCGGTGAGATGATTTTCTTGGCGGATGTGTCTAAGTGTTAATGCAATAAATACAGCATGAATGTTTTCTTTTCATGACGATATGAACTTCCAGCGTATAAACACCATGTTCATACAGACAAAATAAAAGCACCAACATTTTTCTTTTGTGCCCTCTATTGCACGGCTACTTGAAACTTTTGATACGACCAATGGGCAGTGAAACCAACAATCTGTATCAATGGTGAACAATAATAACTTACAAGTCTTGAAGCTTTGGCGGCGAGAGAATTCAAAAAAATCTTCTCAGGCAGACAGCCGCGTCAAGGTGTGAAATGTTGGCAAATTTCCACGCGTCTCGACGCGGCTGTCTGCCCGAGAAGATTTTACTGAACAATAACCTAACTTGACCTATGTGGCAGAGCAACTATCCGCAATCCTCTCCAAGGCAATCAACATATACAAGCCCAAATTATTCAAGTGAATTCGAACAGTGAGGTCAAGCTTAATTCTCCATAAAATTTAAAATCTTTGACGTTCAAAGATCAGCCACTAGAGGGCAACAGCTTAGGAAAAACCAACGTGAAACGTAGCGAATTAACGTGTTCGACGTTGGACGTGGTACAGTGGAGCTCACCGTCAAGTGTCACGTGACCTGGAGCTGTAAGAGTTAAAACGACCCCTGGAACTGCCACTAAGAGAGCAGATAGGTTAGACTCTGACTGAAAATTCTGAGTACTCCAAAACGAAGCACTGAACGATAACGCTAGTAAATAAGGGGACTGAAAGAATGTGGAAGGAAACGACGTCGGCCCAATTTAAGGTACCACCCTACCCCAGCACTCGCAAGGAGGGACTGAGGAAGACAACAAAATAACCCAGATATAACAGCCGGTCTTGGGGCCAAAATTTGAGCCCGAGATCTTATAAATGACGATGCCGGCGGCCGCGCCGTCTAAAGCGTGGATCTGTGGCCGCTTGCTTGCTGGGATTGCGGGTTCGAACCACGCCGGGGGCATGGATGTCCATGTCTTGTAAGTGTTGTGTGTTGTCAGGTAGAGGTCTCTGGGACGGGCCGATCCCTCGTCCAGAGGAGTCCTACCGAGTATGGTATGTCTGGGTGCGATCTCGAAATCTCAACAAGGAAGAGACCTAGGCCCAGTAGAGCTGTCGAACCATGGGGGTGGGGGTGGAGGTACTTACAAACATGAAGCAGAAGTGTCAGCCATTCGACCGTCGACTGTTATTACCAATTCTTTCTAATTGTGCGTAGTTCCGTTTCTTCGATGCAGCCACTTATTCACGACAGTGAGAGGTTAGTACCTCTGGTTATAACTCTGTTAATCGCTTTGCCTAAGCCCCCGAAATCTCAAGAGTGGTTAAGTGAATATAAAGCGCTGCCGCATCACACTGGCCTTCAATAACTAAGGCTCATCTTTTTTTTACAATGGTGGGAAACTTAACTTCTCCACAGCCAACACTTTGCAATGGAACGTACTGCCAGGTACGTATTAATCCTTTAAGCTTCAGTGCTTACTATACGCACCACTGAATTTCACAATAAAAATCTAACTTTGTGCATCGTATGTATTTAGGTGGTTTGAATAATTCTCACGATACACAGCGCTTTATCCGCAAATCATTAACTGGATGTAATTAACAGCGCAGACGTTGGGTGTTAACTGTTAGGTAGGAACTGAACACTGAACTAAAACTTGGATGAATTTTAGTCTTCAAAGGGCAAATACGCATTTACTGGTGTTCATTCACAACACGACCGGTTTCTTTCATATTAGAATATAAAGACAGAGCTGGGGGCTTTCACGCAAGAGTATGCTAACGTGAAGAGAAGCGGCAGAAACATTACTGCAGCGTCTGCGTTTACCGAAACACAATTACATTGTCGGACATCATAAACGAGATCCTGATGTGAATGCCACCATTATTCCCGCTCCTCTGTGTGTGGCTGTATAAAGACACATCCTTGTACCGGTAGTACACACACACACACACACACACACA
>Ga0123354_10012391_pt1 | contig 13215 bp, 8 predicted proteins | sample TergutLab28metaG_2_FD_97872 | JGI IMG/M metagenome (GOLD analysis project Ga0123354, IMG submission 97872) | Labiotermes labralis P4 segment gut microbial communities from Petit-Saut dam, French Guiana - Lab288 P4 | ecosystem: Host-associated > Arthropoda: Insects > Digestive system > Gut ...
TACAGACAAAATTGGATCAACCACCTTGAGCGAATGGATAACAACAGACTCCCGCAACACGCCCTCAACTACAAACCCCGAGGACGAAGAAATCGTGGACGCCCCAGGAAACGATGGCAACGCGTCGATGTCGGAACAGGTCAAACGACCTAATCCATGGAGGAAGATGATGATGATAATGATGATATTTGTACACCATCGAGGAGCAATGAGTATTACACAACGTGAGTATGTGTATATGTAGCCTTAGTTATCCAGCATGAAATGCGCGTACGCCATATTGTCATCTGTGGTCGGCCCTGCTCTACAGTAATTTGCCCCATTATCTCATAAACGGTACGATTTTCGAAAAACAGTTACGGAACACAAAATGTGTGTTTTGATTTTGTATACAACTTTTTTTTTCTGAAGCATTTCTCATTCTGAGAACAAATGAGCGAGATATGATAGAGTTTGTATATTGGTCCTCATATAAATTGCCCTTTATTCTAGTCCGATTTTAATGAGACTTGAGGTTTCTCCACAGAGTTTCGAAAAATCCTCAAATATAAAATTTTATGAAAATCCGTTCTTTGAGAGCAGAATTGTTACATGCGGGCGCACGTACACACAGCCAGATGAACATGACGAAGACAGTCGCTTTTCGCAATTTTGCGGTCCTAAAAAGGAATGAGAACAGTATATACAGTAGGGAATACCCATGTTAGCTGTATCGTTTGTCGACGTGTGAATGCAGGGTCACCTCCGCACACCCACACGTCTCCCTGCCCTTGTTCTAGATACAAAGGTAACTTTACGTGCCTCAATGGGAAAGTACGTAGCAAATTACTTGTCACATTTTGTCATTTGTTCAGGCAGTCGTGTTTTGTCATACGCGCTACAGTTGCGGTATTGCATCATAGAATTCTTCATTAAATATGCCTAAGAGTAATACAAGATGGAAAGTGCAAATACGGGTGTTAACATTTCCCTGTATTTTCTAATAGTTAATGCGCAACTTAAATATAAGCCTATGTTTGCCAAGTTACACAGTGGGTTTTGGTACCACTAGCCCCTGGAATTTGCATGACATACGTTTGTGACAATACATTGCCTGTACTATTAACGCCTACTTTTAGTAATAATAATAATAATTTTGCTGGTGACAATTACACTTTTCTTTCGATAAAGGTGAAAAACGTTGACTTCAAATGATGAATTTGACGTTCAGGTGACCGTGCATCGTGATAAATTCTTATTAACACCAACTAGATGCAATAATTTCTCAAATTTATTTTTGGAATAAACGCCTACATGTTTCGAACAGTTCCTCTGTCCATCATCAGGAGTTTTTCACTCTACATATAGCAATGGTATATGTCATACAGGTTTGTTGAGAGCTTGCTGTCAGCAAACCTGTATGACATATACCATTGCTGTGTGTACAGTGAAAAACTCCTGATAATGGACAGAGGAACTGTCTGAAACATGTAGAGTTTTATTCCAAAAATAAATTTGAGAAATTAGTGCATCTAGTTGGTTTTATTATAAGAATTCAAATTATGGTATAGCGCGCAAAACAAGTCAATTTCCAAGCAAGGTAGCAACCGCTTCCTTTGTAGCACAGCTGTACGGTTAATTATACTTTAATTTAGCACTAATACATACGAACATACCGAACAGTAATGCAGAGCCCATTTTGTTATCACAGGACCCTACGTCATATGCCACCAAGGTCACACTCACCTCACAGAGTCTCACTTTCCTGTCCACGCCGTGAGGAAATACAGGAGGAAAGCTCCTCTTTCTCATACCGTCGGCACTGGATATGATTAACTTCACGCCCCGACCGCTTTACCCCCAGCCCCGTAGGCATTGAATGGGAGTCTAGGTGGGCCTGTTAGTTAAGAATGTGTATAGAATCTTATGTGTATTGGACCGTGCATCATCTTGATAGTTGAATAAAGAGAGACCAACTTGATGTCACTTGCTTTATTATTTCATTATTTACTGCTCAACATGTTTCGGATGTTAATACATCCATCCTCAAGCGCTTGCGACTTATTTGATGAGTTGTTTCGTGGGTTGTAATGCTCTGGTTCGATGTGTGTTGGTGTTACGTTGTGGTAACGTAACACCAACACACATCGAACCAGAATACAACCCATGAAATAACTTATCAAATAAGTCGTAAGCTCCTGAGGATGGATGTACGAATATTAACATCCGAAACATGTTGAGCAGTAAATAATGTAATAATAAAGCAAGTGACATCAAGTTGGTCTCTCTTTATTCAACTATCAATGTTTATAGAATCCAAATTAAATGTTTAAATGAAAGCTTGCTCATATAGCTTGTCTATACCAGCTGTCTTCACAATATCGAAAAGTGGAAGAGTAAAATATGGACTGTCTGCGAAAGTAATGGAGCAGATGATGAGTGGAGAGCAGTGAAATGTTTGTTGTACCGGTAGGGTATACCGTAGTGTGGAAGTGGACGGTGAACTGACCGGTAGGTTGTGAAATAAGAGCAGCGTTAGTGGTGGAAATACTGAACACCTACACCGCGACACTTGACCTTCATGTATAAATGACAACGGTGTGACGCTGGTAATGTGATTGTTGCAACGGAAGGTATGCGAAATATAAAATATTTTTTTCATTAGTAAAACAAATGGTTATAGTAGGAAAGTTAAAATACTAACGCCCTTTTTTTCTAAAACAGCTCATATATCTCTGATCGGCGACCGCGGTGACACATTGGTTAAGGAGCTGTGCTACAAATCGGAAGGTCGCTGGTTCGACCCCAGCTGGTGTCATTGGAATTTTTCATTGACATAAAATCCTTCCGATCACACTATGGCACTGGGGTCGACTCATCCTCTAACAGAAATGAGTATCAGGAGCATTTCCTGGGGGTAAAGGCGGCCGGTGCTTAAGGCTGACAGTCTTACCACCATCCTGTGACGTTGTCATGAAATCTGGGAACCTTAACTTCCTGGAACCCACTGGGCCACTCCAGGCTTGTAACGGGAATGCTTTACCTTCATATAACTCTGATTAAATATTACACTTTTAAATGACTGTCATTATACCACGTTTCATTTTAAAAATGGCATTTATGTTCATATCGTCTTTATGTATGAAATGGGTGTGAGTAAATTTGTAAATGTAGTTTTATTTTCTGCACCCCTCACCCAATATTGTTCGTGTGATAAAATCGAGAAGAATGAGAAGGGCGCGGCATGTAGCGCGTATAGAGGAGAGGAGAGGCGAATACAGGGTTTTGGTGGGGAAACCTGAGGGAAAGAGACCACTTGGAAGACCCATGCATAGATTGGAGGATATTTCGGTGGATCTTGAGGAACTGGGATGTTAGATATGGACTGGGTCGAGCTGGCTCAGGATAGGGACAGGTGGCGGGCACTTGTGAATGAGGTAATGAACCTTCGGGTTCCATGAAATGCAGGGAAGGATTAACTGAAAACCGGTTAGCTTCTCTAGGACTCCGCTCCATGGAGTAAGTAAGTAAGTAAGTAAGTAAGTAAGTTTTATTTATCGTTTTTGGTGTTCAGACTTTCGCGAGTGGGACGGTCGGTTCGTGTTACCTTCTTTGCCGTTTTTTGACTTCAGCTGTACCAGTAACTGACTACAGACATTTTTGCAGCCCAGTCCTGACGTCTATCGTAATGGATGAAGCTTTAACTGAACTTAAGAGTAACATGCCTTTGCTAGCCCGTTCACTTGTAACACCAGGGCTTCAGATTTCACTGCTCTGTCGTGAGGGCGCCCTTGTGATAGCATGCTCACCGCATATCTACGTGTCTCTCAGCTAAGCAGTCACATCATTGTCTTTGCTAACAACGTAGTCGAGGTAATATCTTAATTTGCTAATATAATATGTGTGGCTTGTGTACGTGTTTGTCTGAGAAAGGAAAGACAGAAGGATACAGATGCAGATGGAACAGAAATGAAAGGTTGAAGTAAAGGTAAAGGTCGCTGTTAAGGTATAGAGGGGGAGCAGAGGTATAGCGCCACGCATTCTTAACCAAAGAAAGTGACTGGAGGAGATCCGTCAACTTCGCGGTCTTCCCCGGAAAGAACCGCGGTACTCATTCAATAGGGGGCTGAGTGGACCCCCAGAGCCATTTCTGGAGAATAGTAAATCCTGTTGCCCCTGCCGGGATTCGAACCCCAGACCGCCCAGATCGTAGCCTAGTCGATGTACTGACTACGCTTTTTCGCCTCCGATTAGAATGAAAGAAAGGAGGGAATTAAAGAACACGAAAGAAAGGAGGGAGGAGGGAAGAAACGAAAATGGAACGAAAATATGGAAAAAAAGGAGGAGGAAGAAGGATGTGAAAAGAGGAAGAAAGGAAGAAAAGAAAACAATGTCCGCTTCATATACAGTGATACTTCGGCTAACGAGTGACCCTGCTAACGAATTTTTCGGCTAACGAAGATTTTTTTCGCTGTTTTTCGGACTCGGCTAACGAATGTTTTAGTGGATGCGCGCGCCAACATAAAGCAGCAAACGTGAACGGTCGGGCCATTCCAGGAGCTTATCTTTTCCGTCTGCATGTGTGTGACAAAGAAATGAGCTGACCACATCACACAGGGGAGACCCACCAACCCGACTGGGTTGTTTACTTTCGAGTTTCGGCTAACGAATGTGATTCCGGAACGTATTATCTTCGTTAGCCGAGGTATCACTGTACTGAGGAGTCAGAACACACTTATTCAAATATGATAGATCCGTGACGTGCAACAACCTGCTTATCGACAGTGCGATCCTCCTTAACGGTCTGCGGCGTGGTCCATGTTGGAGAAGTCTAACTCCCCTATCGGTAAAGACTGCCACACATTATCAGCGTGTGCTGCATTCGTCACTGGGGTCAACCGGTGGCGATGACACGGGGAAGAGCTCAGCGCGTCACACGCTTGGCGGTAGTAGATCGTGTAGCTGCGGTGGGGGGGGGTTGTTCTGTAGACTAACAAGACAGGCAATGTACGTATAGCGTTCGTGCAACCATTGTTGCAGTGGAAATGCAATAAGTATTACATATTCTGAGTGTGCGTTTGTAGCCTTAGGTATCCGACGTGAAATGCGCGTGAGTCTTCTTGTCATTTGTGGCTTGCCCGGTTCTGCAGTATTTGTCCACATTATCTCATAAACGGCACGATTTTGGGAAAACTTTACCAAGTGTAAAATGTGTGTTTCGATTTTCTCTACTGTTTCTGTCTGAAGCATTTCTCATTCTAAGAAGAAATGAGCGAGGTATGATCAAAGTACCCGTTATTCTTGTCTGATTTGAATGAAACTTGAATTCTCCTAATAGATTTCCGAAAAATATTTACATATCAAATTTCAGAAAATCGGTCAAGTGGGAGCCGAATTGTTCCATGCGGGCGGAAGGACAGATGGACACACAGACAGACGTGGCGAAGCTCATAGTCACTTCTCGCAATTTTGCGAACGCGCCTAATGCCATGGTGGTGTGTATTTGGCCTGGAGTTAAAGATCTGCAGATCCTAAACCTCGATCCTATGTAGGTGGAGGTGATGGGCCGGCTCAACGAAGAGAACTGTTCTGCCTCCCCCACCCTCGCGAAACACACGCACGCACACACGCACGCACACACACTTTCTCGAGGAAAGAGCGCCTGATGAATGACTTGGTGGTACCCACAAAGACGTAAACAGTAGTCTTTTTCATTGATGGTAGGGACCCTGCTATCTGATCGACATATTTAATTTTCTCTGTCACTTTGACATTCATCTGAAACAAATTCAGTACCTGTAGAAGGAAGCAGTAAGTTCCATCGATATTTTGGAACACACTTGTAATCCTGTATGTTTTAATAACCTAGAAGACGGTTATTTGAACAACTCCAGCAGGGAAAGCCCGAAAACATCAATTGTTCTTTCTTGCAAGAGCTACAAATTATAAAACATAGCCGGTGTGTGAGACTGCGGACTGTATTCACCCGGCTCGGGATGGGTTTCAGTGGCGGGCTGTTCGGAACGTAGTTACGGGTTCCACACAAGGAGGGAAAATGTGTGAGTCGCTGAGCGACTGTCGGTTTCTGAGGAACTGAACTACCACACGTTAGCAAGACTTTTGTACAACCAGTAGTACCTAAAGGAAAGTACTGTCTGCAATTGTATATTATTTCCGGAACTTCTTGTTTTCACTGAATTAGAAGCTCTGACGTGACCCAGTTCTCACCAGCTTAATGTCCGGTACACTTCCAGTTCCCACTGCTGTTATTATCTTGAAAGAACCGGTAGGCTTTGGTATCTGCTTTTCGAATATTCAGTCGATTGAAGCAGTTGGAAAATTGCCGTCCTCCCTGGCCTCTTGTTACACGCAGGACTTAATTATTCTCTTATTTGTTTTTGTGCGTGACAGCCCCCCCCACCCCCCCTCCACTGGTCCAGGGACTCATTCACGAGGTTTCTAGATCACACACAACGCCGCACGACAGTCGGTAGGACTCCTCTGGACGAGTGATCAGCTCGTCGCAGAGGCCTCTACACACGACACTCACAACAGACAGACATCCATGCCCCCGGTGGGATTCGAACCCACAATCTCAGCAGACGAGCGGCCGCTGACCTACGCCTTATTAGACCGCGCGGCCACCGGGACCGGCTAATTAGTCTCTTCGAGAAGGTAAAACTTAAGTGGTTAAGTAAAGTAAAATGATGTAAATTGGAATAAAACAAGGCAGACAGTGTACGTATTACGTATCATTGAGTCGCCATCTTGCAACCATTGTTCCTGTGGATCCCTTAAACATATATGATACAATATGAGAATCAAACCAAAAAGTGCATTTAAATTATGTGAATTTATTACATAGTCGAATCCTTCTACATGTTTCGGCCACCTTTTATGGTCATCTTCAGGGAGGTGTTGTACGAAGGGTATTTTACAAAGATCTCACAACCTACGTGTCAATGTAAAACATTAAATTTTATGTTTATGGCTTAAAATATGTTAAAATATAAAAAAATAAAATGATTTGTATAACACCTCCCTGAAAATGGTAACAAAACTTGGCCGAAACGCGTAGGAGGTTTTCGACGTTTGTAATAAATTCATGTATCTTAAGTTTACTTACTGGTTTCATTCTAATATTAAACATCAGTGCAAGGTCATGAAGTATTTAAAATTGATACATGATACAGTTTACTGTAAGTCACTGGCCCGGAGGAGCTGAGGCAAATAATTTATTCGTTTGTCAGAGGTCAAGAATAATCCATTTACATATAGTACTATTATAATTATGCGTTGTTTACAATCTGGGGATCCCACGCTCTTTAGTGGAGGAAGGAAAAATGTCATATAAACCTCATAACGTATCCACGTAAAGTAATAAGTAATTAAAGTGACTGAGTACCCTTAAATTTTACGCGGATGTCTAAACGGGGTTTGAAAGTATTTGTTGGAATTTTCTCCGTCTGTCAGCCAGAATCAGCGTCCAAACTAAGATATCGAGTTAACTTACTTTCAATTAATAGACCCAATCTAACATCCATAGAACTAGTTGAAGAATAAGAGACCAACTTGATGTCACTAGTTATTGAGTTTTATTTCACTTCTTCTTTGCTCAACATGTTTCGGACATTAATACATCCATCATCAGGATCCTGTGACTTTTCTACTGTATCACCACATTGGTCGTGTGTTCTGTAAAGATGGAGGTTTTTAGCATTAGTGTAAATTATAGTATATAGAGGTGAATGCTTTGTGTGATGTGTTTAGTCGCTTTGTTGCAGTTGCTATGCTTGTTTCTGTTGGTGCTGTCTGTTCTGGTATTTTCTGCTTATAGATTATGTGTTCTCATGTGTGCAGTGTGTTTTATTGGTTGATTGGCGGTGCTTTGCTAATGTACTGTGGTGTTGTGAGTTTGCGATTGCACCTACCTTGTTTGGATTTGATTTTTTTTAAAATTTAGATTCATTTTAGGTTCACGTTATTAAAAATGATTTCAAATCCACTGCATCTCATAACCGTTAGTCATTTGTGATTATACCATCCGAAATCGTTGCTTATTACCCTATCCTTAGATATGTTAGATTTAAGAAGCCATCCTTAGGTGAAACGTATATAAGAGGAGACCACTAACCTTGACATGCGAGATTTTAATATCTCACAGCAGTCTGGATGAAGGTTCATAACCATAAGACAAAAAGCACTTAATTATGATCAACTCGTAATTAAAGAAAAGACTGCGACTTTTAACATTTAAGTTACAAATATATCAAAATATTCAATAATACGAAGCCGGTTAAAGCTAAAATTAAAGCTGACACTATGCATGGCGTGTACGAGAGTGGAGGTACAGCTCCTGTCGTTCTCTGCCTCAGCACTAGGAACGGAAACAATTTCAAAAACTGAAACGTTAAAATGTTTTGATGTAACTGTCAGTATTATAATATTAATAAATGATTAAAGGGAAATTATTGTGAGGTGTTTTTTGGTCCATCTTACAGCCCTCTGTTTGTGTATTGCCTTTGTTAACCTATTTTCTAGTTTGTGATTGTGGACTGTGGAAATTTGTCAGTAATTTGATATCTTACTATGAACTGACTATTTTTTTCTTCCATACGTACAGTATACTTCAGAGTAACGTTTGTGCTATTACTAACACACTTTCTGTTGTTGTTTTGTGTGGAAGCATTAAATAAAGCAACAAGTTTTGTTATAAGGTTTTATAATTTTTTTTAAAATTTTAAGTGGGTGGGTTTACCCTTTTTATAGGCCACGAAGGCCTTTAGGGTGAGTAGAGGTATGACTCTACTCTTTCCAGGACCTCGACACTAGATGGGGTGGGGGGTCAGCCCCACGCCCCGGCCGCCTCTACCCGCGGGAAAGACCCGATACCCATTGTACAGGAGGCTGATTAGTTCCCAGGGCCGGTCTGGACGGGCGGAAAATCTCGTCCGCAACGGGATTTGATCCCGGACCTTCCAGCCCCTAGTCAGTCGCTATATCGACTGAGCTACCCGGCCCACTTAGTTTTTAAGTAATTGTGTCGAAATACGATAACGTTATTCTTATAATAAAACCAACGAGAAGCACTAATTTCTCAAATTTATTTTTGGAATAGGACTCTACATGTTTCGGACAGTATCTATGCCCATCGTCAGGTGTCTAGCACTGTACCAACAGCAATATATACAGGTTATGCTGATTGCTTGCTAGCAAGAGGTCAGCATAACCTGTATGACCTATAACTATTGCTGTGTGTACAGTGCTAGACTTCTGATGATGGACAGAGATGCTGTCCGAAACATGTAGAGTCCTATTCCAAAAATATATTTGAAAAATTAGTGCTTCTCGTTGGTTTTATTATAAGAATATGTCATGATGCACGGTCCTCAGAATGTCAAATACGCGAATATTGATCGATTGATGTATTATATATAATGATGTACATGGGTTGGGCCGTTCGGGATCGAATCCCGGTGGGGACGAGATTTTCCGCCCGTCCAGACCGGCCCTGGGGCTCACCCAGCCTCCTGTAAAATGGGTACCGGGTCTTTCCCGGGAGTAAAGTGCGGCCGGGGCGTGCTGCTGACCACTCACCCCCTTCTAGTGCCGCGGACATGGAAAAGTAGAGCTATACCTCTACCCACCCTCTGGGCCACACCGGGCCTGTAACGGGAACACTTTACCTTTTTACATTTAATTTCAGTTATTTTGGACCTCGATCGAAATTGTTATGCTGAAGTACAATAATATGTCCCAAATTATTAAATATTGCGTAGGGATGCATGCACGATATATAATTTTGTTTGTATATCAATGATAATGATATTTGTGAAGTAGTGTAATCCAGTGTAAGATACCTTTCCACTCGTGTATGCCTGACATTTAAGTATGTGTGCGATCCACATGTTTATCGTATTCATTTCGAAGTGACTGTCCATATGATTTATTGCCGAGTTCTGAAGATAATGTTACGCCAATGCAGATTTCTTACTATACAAGAAGTGAGATCAATACCAGAGCACAAGGTTTGGGGGGCGGACCGACATTGACGGAAGCCCCCTCTGTTCGCTTGACCCCATTCCAGTTATGCAGTTGTGTGTCAAGGATTCGCTGTAGATACGGAGGTGAGTGAGTGAGTGGGTGAGTGAGCGCTGATGTGCCTTCACACTCGTCATCCTGCTGTAGGCGACCGGCCACAGCATTGCCAAGAGGTGCACAACCAAAATAACAGGTACGACGACTGAAAAGAGTGACGTGGTTTTGGTAGCGATCCCATTCGTACCGTTTTTATGGGTTTTAAAGACCTCTGTTCCGGTGTCCCCTCAAAATTTGTTCCGGGAAGCCGAATGTCCCGGAACTTTCCAAGTCAAATTCGCGCTATGCCTGACAATGCCTACGAACATTCGGACTTTCCCACAGTGGGATTAAACATACACAAGCGTATGACTGATCAACAGCCACTAACAGGATTGAATAAGTGAGGGAAAAGAAGATAACTATGTTAGTGCTACCAGGTCTGGAATGTGAGTGCGAAGGATTTCTGTGAGTTAGCTCGTTGTAATAATGTTATTAATATTAACATAAATATTAATGTTACATGTCCCAGTATTAGGTTCTAAAAACGGGATCCGTAGACATGCCATCTGTTCTAGTAAGGTTGTCTCAGCATGGTTGAGTCTCATCCAGCCTCCCTTCCGAGATTCAAACTACTCCCTTATCTTCGTCTAGTGCCAAATTTGAGATGATGCCATACCCTGCGGCCCAAACCCAGGGGCGACTCTAGTATCCGTCTTAACCCTTTAAACGCCGAGTCAAATCCCATCTGCCACCTGCTGGCATTATTAGGAGCTCACCATATTCTCCACGTTAGGCGGTTAAGGGTTAAGGTGGCAATGAAAAAGGGCTCTTGCGGTCCCTCAGGGAGTCGGGTGCCGCTCGCCCTGCGAGTCTTCTTCACAACCCAGAAGGCTTGTACTTTGATTCAAAATAATTAACACCTTAAAAACGAAAATAAAGCGGAACTATATTCAAAGGTGTACTTCGTACCGCGAAGTAAATGCTGTTCATGTTATGTGGGGAAATAATCGTTGATTGTTATAAGATCCATACAAGAAACGCAAATTTACTCTGTCTGCATAACGTAACATTTCTTAATATTAGGTGTGGTTGTGTATGAAGTAATCAGTGGACCTTAAAGTTTTAAGTATTGGATGTGAAAACACGGATGTGGGAGAGGCCATGGCAAATAGATACTTTTGAATAATGAACGGACCTTTCGTCACTGATAATACTACATAATACCAATAAATATAACGAACAAAATTTTTATCTTTCAGAGGAATGCAAATTATTTTGCACCGAGAATTCAAAACGTGTATGTCCTTCGTTCTGATTACAATTGACAGTGCGCATTACTATGCTTATTTGTGGTATGAAACTGTTGAAATGTTAGTCGTATATGAAATAACAAAACCAACATGGCGCAATTTTTTCACGAGATGTTTGTTTGCAATCCCACATGTTTCAACTTAACGGCCATCGTGAGGGATAGCATTAATATTGGCGGCAGATTCTCCGAGATAATCACAAGGGTAAATGACGGTAAAGTTCACCCTAGAAGAGGCCATGAAGTCCTAGAGTGGAATAGAGGCATATTTCTGATATTTCTTTAATCTCAGGGCTAGATGGGGGTGGGTAGTCAACGTGACGCCCCGACCACTTTGGCGCCGGGAAAGAGAGCCGGTACCCATCGTACAGGAGATAGGGTGGGCCCCAGGGCAGGACTGGACTGGTGCAGAGAATCTCACCATCACCGGGATTCGATCCGTTTACCGTCAAGCCCGCAGCGAGTCACTGTTCCGACTGAGCTATCCCGGTCCCAACAAAAGTAAGTAAGGTAAATTTAAAAGAGATAAAATATGAAACATACTTATGTGATTACTAGCAATAAAATAATTTAAATATTTCTTTGAGTGAAGTAAGAAAATATTGAAACATAAAACATGTGTCGATTAATTTAAGTAACTGAAGGTGTGTTGACCTCCTTACGGGCCACGTCATGAAGTAGCACCTATATATACATATATGGGCCGGGTAGCTCAGTCGGTTTAGCGATTGACTACGGGCTGGACGGTTCGGGATCGAATCCCGGTGGGGACGAGATTTTCCGCCCGTTCAGACCGGCCCTGGGGCCCACCCAGCCTCCTGTAAAATGGGTGCCGGGTCTTTCCCGGGGGTAAAGTGCGGCCGGGGCGTGCTGCTGACCAATCACCACCTTCTAGTGCCGCGGTCATGGAAGAGTAGAGCTATACTTCTACCCACCCTCAGGGCCACACCGGGCCTGTAACGGGATCACTTTACCTTATATATATATATATATATCGTCTGTAAATGGGTTTAGGTAAGTCGAAGGTAAGTTCATTCAGTGGCGTGACTCTGAGCGTCTCGAAGTGTGTGATAGGATATGTTGTTGGAAATGTGACCTACATTTACCACCCAGATACAACTTAATGACGTAACGTGGTCCATAAACAGGTCAGTATCGGCATTTAATTACAATTAACCAACATATGTTTTATTATGACTTATATTTCAGTATTTGATTTTGTTCTCCCGTGGCGCAACAGCCTCTAGCGGGCCAGGGTCTCCTCATTTTCGAAGTTTCACGATCACGCTCGGTAGTACTACTCTGGGCGAGTGATCAGCCCGACGCAGTGACTTCTGCCAGACTTCCCACAACATTCGCGATGATGTGTGCTCGCGAGAGACAATCATCCATGCCCCCGGCGGGTTCCGAACTCTCAATCCCAGCAAGCGAGCGGCGCAGATACGCGCCTTGCACCGCTCGGCCACTGGAATTGACCAGGATTATACTTGAAGAGATATTTCAGCTCTTTTACTGTCTGTAATCATATCAATGTGTTATATATTTAATCTCTTTGGCATTGAGAGTGTGCCTAAGATAGTGGTGTTTACCTTGAAGATGGCTGTTACGCCGACCTTTGTATGTCCGTAAAAAATAAACATCTCATGCAAGAAGTGTACCTTGTTGGTTATACTGCGTCATTTAACTGGTTTTAATGGATACCATCCCTTGTGCTGTGATGTAATAATACTTACTTACTTACTTACTTACTCCATGGTGCAGAGTCCTTCTTGAGAAGCTAACTGGTTTGCAGCTAGTCAAGAAATTCCCCGCATTTCACGGAACCCGAAGGTTCATTACCGCACTCA
>Ga0123354_10012392_pt1 | contig 13214 bp, 9 predicted proteins | sample TergutLab28metaG_2_FD_97872 | JGI IMG/M metagenome (GOLD analysis project Ga0123354, IMG submission 97872) | Labiotermes labralis P4 segment gut microbial communities from Petit-Saut dam, French Guiana - Lab288 P4 | ecosystem: Host-associated > Arthropoda: Insects > Digestive system > Gut ...
GTCATCCAGCGTCTGATTTTGTCTGAAAGCACTTCGCGTCTTGTCGCGGCTTGAGTCGGTCGCAGTCTTCCAGCGTCAGTGAAACTTTGTACTTGTGTAACAATCCAAGGGGAATTGAACAGACAACAAATTTAGTTATACTTGTGATACAACAAAAGGTTGTAATTTTTCAAGTCAACCACAAGGGTTATCATACAACAATCACATCAGTTATTGTGTTATTTAATGATATATTAAGAAATCAATATTGCAATTGTCGTAGGAATCTCGATTGAAACACGTGTGAGCTAGATACAGTTTACAGAATACAAGGGCCTAACATTTAAATTCATAAGTTATTGTGTCCACAACTACATATAAAAAGTGATTAACCACAATGTTCTACATAAAGTTGTGTCAGTCAACGATGATATTATGTTCTTATATAGATTGATTTAATATTAAGGAAATTAATACTGTTTTGAACGTATTTAGTGTCGCGTCAATACATTTCTTACTGAGCCATCTTCGTATATATTGGAACAGATTGTTCAAACAACATATGTTCGTACCATAGCAAACACCGATTGATATTCATACAAAGCTACCGCAATTCATACCAAAATTTCGCCATTCATAACAACCTATTGCAATTCATACAACACTATCGTCATTCACACCAACCTATCGCCATTCATACAATCATTCGCCATTCATACAAATTATCGTCATTCATACCAATCTATCGTCATTCGTACCAACATATCGCAATTCATACAAGCTTATAGCCATTCATACTAACCTATCTCAATTCATAGGAACCTATCGCAGTTCATACCAACTTATCGCCATTCGTACCAACCTATCGCCATTCCAAACAAATTACCAAATTATATACCAACAAATAGCAATTCATAATAAACTATCGCATTCTTCGCAAACTCTCGCCATTCGTACCAACCTATCATAATTCTTACCAAACTATCGCCATTCGTAGCAAACTATCGCCATTCAAACGAAACTAACGCCATTCATAACAAACTATAGACATTCATATCATTCTCACTTTATTCAAACCAAATTTTCGCCATTCCTACTAACCAATTGTCATTCATAACAACCTATTTAAATTCATACAAACCTAACACCATTTATACCAAACTTTCGCCATTTATGACAACAAAGAATCATTCATACCAACATATTGTGATTTATAAACATTATCGCCTTTGATAACAACCTGTAGTCATTCAAAAAAACTATCGCAATTTATACGGATCTATCGTTATACATATCAACCTAACGCCAATCTTACCAGCATATCGCATTTCATACCAAACTAACACCATTCAAACAAACAAACGCCATTCATAAAAAACTATCGTCATTCATACCATATTATCGCACTTCATAACAAATTATCGTCATTCATACGAACATATTCATAACAAACTGTCTACATTCGTACCAACCAGTCGCATTATAATAAAAACTTTCGCCATTCATACCAAACTATCTCCATTCGTACCACACTATAGACAATCGTACAAACTTATCCTCTTCTATCCCAAATTAATGCCATTCATACCAGTCTATTGACATTTGATAAAACCTTTCGTCGTTCATACCAAACTATCGCCAATCATTACAAAGTATCTCCATACAGAGCAAATCTTCGCCATTCATAACAACCTATCATCTTTGACAATAAACTATCTCCAATTTTTTAATAAAGGTTGACCAACTAGATGACACTTGCTTTATTGTATATTGCTCAATATGTTTCAGTCGATAATATGTCCATCTTCAGGAGCTAGCGAGTACTTGTTGTGTTGTGTAAGCTGACTTGAGGCGTCCTGATGTTATGTACCGGGATTGTCTGTTGGCGATGTGGTATCTGAGTGTAGGCTGAACAACTAGGTCAGTAGTGGTTCAGCCTACACTCGGATAGCACATCGCCAACAGACAATCCCGATACATAACACCAGCACGCCACAAGTCAGCTTACACAACACAACAAGTACTCGCTAGCTTCAGAAAATGGACGTATTAACGTCTAAAACATGTTGAGCAATATATAATAAAGCAAGTGTCATCTAGTTGGTCAAACTTTATTAAAATATCAAGATGATGCACGGTCCAATACGCATAAGACTTCTCCAATTTTACTAAATTATCATCATTCATAACAAATTATCGCCATTCATCTCAAACTATCTCCATTCATACAAGGCTATCGTTATTCATTCGGAACTACCGACATTCATAACAACCCACCGCCATTCCCATTAAATTATCTCCTTTCGCACTAACCTGTTCATACCAACCCATCGCCATTCATACCTACCTATTGTCGTTCATTAGAACATATCATCATTCAAACCATTCTTGCATATTCATATCAACATATCGCTATTCATACCGAATTAAAGTCATCCACACCAACTTATCGCCATTCATGATATATTTCGCCAAACATACTAACCCATCGAAATTCATACAAAACTATCGCCATTCATACCAAACTATGGCAAATCACACCAAATTATCGTCAATCATACAAACTTATCAACATTCGTACCAAAATATCGCCATTCATGGCAAAATGTCGCCATTCATATCAACCTCTCGTCATTGATACCAATCTATCGCAATTCAAACAAACCCATCGGCATTCATACCCACCTATCGCAATTCACACAAACCTAATGCCATTCATAAGAACGTATCGCAATTCGTACTAAACTATCGGCATTCATACCAAACTATTGCCTTTCATAACAACCAATAGCAATTCATACCAAACTCTTGCCATTCAATCCAAACTATCGCCATTCATACCAACCTATCACCATTCAAACCAAACTATTGCCATTCAAAATAACCAACCGCCATTCATACGAAACTATCGCAATTCATACCAACCTACCGCTATTCACACGAAACTATCATCTTTCGTACCAACCTATTAAAATTCATTCATACTAAACTATCGCAATTCAAACAAATGTATCGCCATTTGTACCAGCCTATAGCCATTCACACCAAACAATCGCCATTCATACCAAACAATCTTTCTCATGCATATCTTTCGCCATTCATACCAAATTCTCACAATTGCTACCAACCTATAGCCATTATTACAAACCTATCGTCATTCATACCAACTTATCGCCATTCGTACCAAACTATTAACATTCTTACAATCTAACCCCATTCGTACTAACCAATCGCCATTCATACCAAACTATCGTCATTCATACCATACTATTGTAATTCAAACCAAACTATCGTCATTTATACAAACCTGTCGTCTTTCATAGCCAATTATCTCTAATCATACACACCTAAAAATATTCATACCAAATTTTCGCCAATCATAACAAATTATAAACATTCTTAACAACTTATCGACATTCATACGAAATTATCACCATTCATAACAACCTATCGTCGTTCAAACAAACCTATCGCAATTCATGAAAATCTACCAACATTTTACAAAACTATTACGATTCATACGCCCCTGTAGTAATTCTTAAAACTTATCGCCATACGTACCAACCTATCGCAGTTCACACCAATTCATCGCCACTCATACAACCTATAGTAATACATACCAACATATCGTCAATGATAGCGAAATATCGCCATTCATACCAACATATAGTCATTCATACCAACTTATCGCCATTCATAACAAAATACCGCCATTCATATCAAATTATCTTATTCATACCTACCTTTCGCCATTCATAACAAATTCTTGCAATTGCTACCAACCTATAGCCATTAATACCAACCTATCGCCATTCATAGCAACCTAACGCCATTCAAACCTAACTATCACCATTCGTAAAAAATATCGCTATTCGTACCAACATATCGCCATTTATTCCAAACCGTCGCCACTCATACCAAACTATTGCCTTTCATACCCCTCTATCGTCTTTCATACAAATCTATCTCAAATCATACAAACCTATCAACATTCATACCAAATTTTCGCCATTCATACCATACAATAATCATTCGTAACAACTTATCGTCATTCATACCAAATTATCACCATTCATAAAAATTTATCTTCGTTCAAGCAAATCAGTCGTCTTTGATCCAAACCAATTGCCCTTCATACGAAACTTACGCCATTCATAAATCCAATGGATATTCATACCAAACTCTCGTCATTCATACAAAAGTATCACCATTCATACTTAACAATTCTCATTCGTAACAACCTTTCGTCATTCATTCCAAACTATCGCCATTCATAACAAACTATCGCCATTCAGAGCAAACCTTCGCCATTCATACCAACCTATCGTCATTCATACCAACATATCAATACCAAGTTAACAAAATTATTGTCATTCATAACAAATTATCGCCATTCGTCTCAATCTATTCCCATTCATACCATCCTATCGTCATTCATACGAAACTATCGCCATTAATAACAACCCACCGCCATTCATACCATCCTATCGCCATTCAAATCAACCTATCGCTTTTCATACCAACCTATCGCCATTCGTACCTACCTACTGTCATTCATACTAACTTATTATCATTCTAATCATCCTTCCCCATTCATACCAACGTATCACCATTCACAACAAATAAAAGTCATTCATACAAACCTATCGCCATTCATATCATTTTTCGCCATTTATACTAACCTATCTAAATTCATACAAAACCTATCGCCATTCATATCAAACTATCACAATTCATACGAAACTATCGTCAATCATAACAAATTATCGATATTCATATCAAACTTTCGCCATTCATAGCAACCTCTCGTCATCCATACCAACCTCTTGGAATTCATACAAACCTAATGCCTTTCGTACCAACCTATCGCAATTCGTACCAAACTATTGCCATTCATATCAAACTATAGCCTTTCATAACAACCAATAGCCATTCATACAAAATTATCTCCATTCATGCAAACCTGTCGCCATTCATACCAAACTAACGTTATTCATACCAACCAATCGGCATTCATAATGAACTTTCATTATTCGTATCAACTTATCGCCATTGAGAGCAAACAATCGTCTTTCATACAATATCTATCGACTTTCACACCACCCTATCGCAAATCATAACAACCTATAGTAATTCATACCAACATATCGCCACTGATAACGAACTCTCGCCATTGATAGCAGCTTATCGTAATTCTTACCGTCTTATGGTCATTCATACCAAACATTCACCATTCAGAGCAACCTATCGCCATTCATACCACCTGATCGCCATTCATACAAACTTACCGCCATTTATACCAGCATATCGCCATTCTTAATAACCTATCGCCATTCACACCAAACCGTTGCCTTTCATACAAAATTATCGCCATTCAAACAAATCAATCACAATTAATACAAAACTGTCTCCATTCATAACATCCTATCTTCATTCATACGCAACTATCGTAACTCGTACCAAACTATCGTCATTATTACAAACCTATCGCCAGTGATTCCAAAATACCTTTATTCATAACAACGTATCACAATTCATTCAAACATATTGACATTAATAAAACCTATAATCATTCACGGCAACTTATTGTCATACATACAACCTGTAATCATCCATACCTAACAATCACCATTCGTACCATACTCTCGCCTTTCATAACAAAATATCGCCATTCATAACAAATTAACGCCTTTTATAAAAAACTATGGCCTTTCATACCAACCTATCACTATTCATATCAAACTATTGCCATTCATACCAAACACTCACCGTTCATACAAACCTATTACTATTCTTAACAAACTATCTCCATTCGTACAAATCTATCGCGATTCGTACGAAACTAACGCCATTCTAAACAAACTATCGCCATTCTTACCATACCCTATTAATTCAAAACAACTTTTCGCCATTCATACCAACCTACTGTCATTCATACCAACATATCGCAATTCATTCAAAACTTTCGCCATTTATAACTACAAATTATCATTCATACCAACATATCGTAATTCATAACAACTATCGCCATTCATAAAAAACTGTAGTCATTAAAAAATCTATAGCTATTCATACGGATCTATCGTTATTCATAACAAACTATTGCCATTCGTACCGACATCTAGACATTCGTACCTCCTTATCCTCATACATACCAACATATCGCCATTCATACAAACATATCGCAATTCATACAAAACTTTCGCCATTTACAAAAGTCTATCGCCATTCATTCTATACTAACGTCATTCTTACAAAGCCATCGACATTCATACAAAATTATCATCATTCATACGAAACTATCGCCATTCATAACAACCTATGTGCATTCAAACCAAATCATTGCATTACATTCAAAACTTTCGCCATTCAAACCAACCTATCGCCATTCGTTAGAAAACTATAGACATTCATAATGACTGATCCCCTTCTACTGCAAATTATTACCATACTTACAAGCCTACCGCCATTCATACCAACCTATCGCAATTCATACAAAACTAAAGCCATTCATACCAAACTATCTTCATTCGTACCAAACTAATGCCATTCATTCCACACTTTCGCCTTTCATAACAAACAGTAGGCATTCATACCAAACTATCTCCATTCATACAAAACTGTCGCCATTCATACCATACTAACGTCATTCATATCAATCAATCGGCATTCATAACAATCTTTCATTATTCGTATCCACTTATCGCCATTGATAGCAACAAATCATCTTTCATAACATATCTATCGATATTCACACCAACCTGTCGCCACTCATAACAACCTTTAGTAATTCATACTCACATATCGTCATTGATAACGAACTATCGCCATTCATACCAAGTTATCGTCATACTGACCATCTTATCGTCATTCATACCAAACAATCACAATTCATATCAACCTATCTCCATTCATACCAACCTGCCGCCAAATATACCAACGTATCGCCATTCTTAACAACATAACGCCATTCAAACACACTTATCGCCATTCATACCAACCTATCGACATTCACACAAAACTATCGCCATTCATGCCAAACTTTCGCCATCACACAAAGCAATCACTATTCACACAAAACTATCTCCATTCATAACATCCTATCGACATTGATACGCACCTATCGTAATTCATACCAAACTATTGTCATTATTACAAACCTATCGACATTTATTCCAATATACCGTTATTCATAACAAACAATCGCAATTCATTCAATCCTATAGCCTTTAATAAAACCTATTGTCATTCACGGCAAATTATCGTCATACATACAACCTATAGTCATTCATACCTAACGATAACCATTCATAACAAACTATCGCCTTTCATAACAAAATAGTGCCATTCGTACCAACTTATCGCCATTCATACTTATCTATAGCCTTTCATACCAACCTATCGCAATTCATATCAAACTATTGCCATTCATACCAAACACTCGCCATTGATACAAGCCTATCACTATTCTTACCAAACTATAGCCATTCGTAACAAACTATCGCCATTCATACGAAACTAACGCCATTCATAACAAACTATCGCCATTCATACCATACCCAATTAATTCAAAACAACTTTTCTCGAATCATACAAACCTACTGACATTCATAAAAAAATATCAAAATTCTTACAAAATTTTCGCCATTTATACCAACAAAGTATCATTCATACCAACTTATCGTGATTCGTAACAACTATCGCCATTCATGAAAATTTGTATACATTCATAATAAAATATATCAATTCATAAGTTTCTATCGTTATTCATAACAACCTATCGCCATTCTTACCGACATAGAGTCATTCGTACCTCCTTTTCGTCATACATAACAACCAATCGCCATTCATACAAACATATCGCAATTCACACCAAACTATCGCCATTCATAACAAACAATCGCTATTCATACCAAACCATTGTCATTCATAAAAACTATCGTCATTCATACGAAACTATCGCCATTTGTGATAACCTATCTACATGCAAACCAACCCATCGCATTACATTCAAAAGTTACGTCAATCATACCAAACTATCGCCATTCGTAACAAACTATAGGCATTCATACACACTTATCTTTTTCTATTGAAAATTAATGACATACATACAAACCTACCGTAATTCATACAATGCTAAAGCCATTCGTACCAATCTTTCGCCATTCGTACCAAACTATTGCCGTTCATACCAAACTTTCGCCTTTCATAACAAACAATAGCCATTCATACCAAACTATCTACATTCATACAAAACTTTCGCTATTCATACCAAACTAACTTCATTCCTAACAACCAAACGGCATTTATAAAAAGCTTTAATTATTCTTATAAACTTATCGCCATTGAAAGTAAACAATCGTCTTTCATACCATATCTATTGACATTCACACCAACCTATCGCCACTGCTACCAACCTATAGTAATTAACACCAATATATCGTCACTGATAAAGAGCTATCGCCATTCACACCAATTTATCGTCATTCTTACAAACTTATCGTCATTCATACCAAACAATCACAATTCATATCAACTTATCGCCATTCATACCCGATCGCCATTCATACCAAGCTACCGCTAATTACACAAACCTATCGCCATTCTTAACAATCTATCGCCATTCAAATAAACTTATCGGCATTCATACCAACCTATCGCCATTCATATCAAACTATCTGCATTAACACAAACCAAACAGCATTCATACAAAAGTATCTTCATTCAAAACATCCAATCGACATTCATAAACACCTATCGTAATTCATACCAAACAATCGTCATTATTACAAACCTTTCGCCATTGATGTCAACATATCGTTATTTATAACAACCTATCGCATTTCATTCAAATTTATCGCCTTTAATAAAAACTATAGTCATTCACGGCAACTTATCTACATACATACAACCTAGAGTCATTCATACCAACCAATTACTATTCATACCAAGCTATCGCCTCTGATAAAAATATATCGCCATTCGTACCAACTTATCGCCACTCAAACTAATATATAGACTTTCATAGCAACCTACCTAATTCATATCAAACTATCGCCATTCATAACAAACTCTCGCATTTCACACAAACCTATCGCCATTCGAACCAAAATATCGCCATTCATACGAAACAAACGCCATTCATAACAAACTATCGCCATTCGTACCACACTCTATGAATTCAAATAAATTTTTTGCCATTCATACCAACCTATTGTCATTCAAACCAACCTATCGCAATTCATAATAACCTATCGCCATTCATACCAAACTTTCGCCATTTATACCAACGAAGTATCATTCTTACGAACTCATCGTGATTCAAAACAACTATCACAATTCACAAAAACCTGTAGTCATTAATAAAAAAACTGTCGAAAAACTTACGGATCCAGCATTATTCAAAACAACCTATCGCCATTCATACCAAGCTATCCTCATTCATACCAATCTATCGCCAGTCATACGAAACTATCGTATTCATACAAAACTGTCGTCATTTATAAAATACTATTGCCATTTATAAAAACCTATCGCCATTCATACAAACTATCGCCATTAATAACAACGTATCGCCATACATAACAAACTATCGATATCCATATTAAACTTTCGCCATTCGTACAAACCTATCGAATTTCATTCCATCCTATCGTCATTCATACGAACCAATTGCCATACATACCAACATATCGCCATTCATAATTATCGCCATTCATATGAACCTATCATTATTCATACCAAACTATCGCCATTCATAACAAACTATCGCCATTCATACCTATCTATCGCCATTCATACTTAACTGTCGTCATTCGTACGAACCTATCGCCATTCATAAAAACCTATGTACATTCAAACCAACCTATCGTATTAGATTCAAATCATTCGCCATTCATACCAACCTATCGCCATTCATACTAACATATTGACCTTCATAACAAACTTTCGTCATTCATACCAAACTATCGCCATTCATAACAAACTATCGCCATTCAGAATAAACCTTCGCCATTCATACGAACCAATAATCTTTGACCATAAACAATTTCCAATTATACTAAATTATCATCATTCATAACAAATTATCGCCATTGATACAAACGTATTGTCATTCATACGAAAATGTCGACATTCATAGAACCCACAACCATTCATTCCAACCTGTCGCCTGTCAAAATAATCTATCGCTTTTCATACCAACCCATCACCATTCTTACCTACCTAATGTCGTTCATACCAACATATCATCAAACAAACCATCCTTGTGTTTTCATTCCAATAAATTGCTATTCATACCGGATTATAGTCTTTCAAACCAACCAATCGCCATTCATGACATCTTTCGACATTCATTTAAACCTATCGAAATTCATACAAAATTATCACCATTCATAACAAACTATCGCAATTCATACCAAAGTATCGTCATTCATACCAACTTATCGACATTCATACCAAAATATCGCTATTCATGGCAACTTACCGCCATTCATATCAACCTCTCGTCATTCATACCAACCTATCGCAATTCATACAAACCTATCGGCATTCATACCAACCTATCGCAATTCATACAAATCCATAGATATACATAACAACTTATTGCAATTCGTACCAAACTATCGCCAATCATAACAAACAATAGCCATTCATAGCAAACTAACGCCATTCATACCAACTCATCGCCATTCATTCCAAATTATCACCATTTATACCAACATATCGCCATTCAACACAATATCCCTTCATTCAAATCAACATATCTCAATTAATATCAACTTTCGCAATTCTTACCTCTCTGTCGCCATTCACACAATCCTATCGCCATTCATACCAACCTAGCGCCATTCATTCCAAACTATCGCCATTTTTTCCAAACCAACGCCATTCATACAAAACTATCGTCAATCATGCCAACCTATCGCCATTCATACCAGCCTATCGCCAATCATCGCAAACTATCGCAATTCATACTAAACTATCGCCATTCATACCATACTATTGCCATTCATAACATGATATAATCATTCATTCCAACCTATCGCCTTTAACAACTACCTATTTCCATTCATACGAATCTATCGTAATTCATCGCAAACTGTCGCTATTCTTAGCAACCTCACTTCATATATAGAAACTTATCGAAATGCATTCAAAACTATTACCTTTCATACCAACATATCTCCTATCATACCAACCTATACACATTCATAACCACTTATTGTCGTTCACACCAAAATATTGCCATTAATACAAACCTATCGATATTAATACAAACGAATGGCCATTCAAACTCAACGATCGCAATTCGTACGAAACTATCGCCATAAATAACAAGCTGTCGCCTTTCAATCCAACGTATCGCTATACAAACCAAACACTTGCCATGCATACCAAACCTTCGCTATTCATATCATACTATCTTCATTCAGAGTAACCTATCGAATTTCTCACCAAATTGTCGTCATTAATACCATCCTTTCCTCATTAATACATACCTATCGCCATTTATACCAAATTATCGTCATAAACAACAAACTATCGCCATTCATACCTAAACTTCACCATTCATAGCAAACTTTTGTATTCATACTAACATAGAGCCACACATACCAAACTATCTACATTCATACAAGCATATCGACATTCATAGTAAACTATCGCCATTCATAGCAAACTAAAGCCATTCATACAAACTTATCGCCAAACATACCAAAATCTGCCCATTCATACAAACCTATCGCCATTCATATCAATCTATCGTAATTAAAACTAACCTAATGCAATTCAAACCATCCTTTCGCATTCATAACAAACTAAAACCAATCCACCAAATTATCGCCATTAAAAAATCTATCGTTTTTCATACAAATATATCGTTCTTCATACAAAACTTTCGCCATTCATGAAAGCGTAACGCCATTCATAATTAAATCATAATTCATAATTAAATTTCTTCATTCATACCAACTTATCGCCATTGATAGCAACACATCTACTTTCATATTAAACTTATCGACTTTCCTACCAACCGCTCGACACTAATCCCAACGTATAAAAATTCATACCAAATAATCATCATCCATACTGAAATCTCGCAATTCATATCAAATTTTACTCATCCATAACAAATTACCGTCATTCATACCAAACAATCGCCATTCATATCAACCTATCTCCATTCATAACGAACTGTCGCCATTCATATCAACCTTTCGCCTTTCATACCAAACTATCGCTATTCATATCATCCTATCTCCATTCATTAGAAACTATTGCCATTTATAACAAAGTATCGCCATTCATACTGAACTATCATTGGTACCAACCTCTTTTCTCTCGCACCAACTTATCGTCATTCATACTAACCTATCGCAATTCAAACAAATCTTTCGCAATTCATTACTAACCTAACGCAATTCGTATCACCCTGAAGATTTTTATACCAAATTTCCGTCCTTCATACCAACCTATCACCATTCATACCCTACTATCGCCATTCATAACACCCGACCGCCATTCATACAAACCTACCGTCTTTTATACCAGCCTCTCGCCATTCTTACCAACGAATCACCATTCACACAAAACTATCGCCATTCATACCAAACTATCGCTATTCATACCAAACAATTGCCATTTATACCAAACTATCTCTATTCATACCAACCTTTCACACATATCCAAATTCATACCAAACTATCGTCATTATTACAAACCTATCGCCATTCATTCTAACCTATCTTATTCATACAAACTTTTAGCAAATCATTGAAACCTATCGCCATTCATAAAACCTATAGTCATTCATGCCAACTTCTCGTTATACATACAACATATAGCCATTCATACAAAACAATCACCATTCATACCAACTTGTCGCAATTCATACCAAAGTATCACCTTTTATACCAACATATCGTCATTCAAACAAACGTTTTGCCATTCATAGCAAACGCTCACCATTCATACCATCTTATAACCATTAATATTAACCTGTCGCCAATCATACCTTACTATCGGCATTCATACCACACTCTCACCATTCACACCCAAATATAAAAAATTTCTTACCAAACTAACACGATTCGTACCAACCGATTGCAATTCATACCAAACTAACGCCATTGATACCGAACTATGGCAATTCATACCGTGCTATATTAATTCAAAACAAACTATCGCCATTCATATCGACCTATCTTCCTGGATAAAAACATTTCCTATTCATA